>Ga0315276_10000106_pt1 | contig 65181 bp, 68 predicted proteins | sample YL17G05_0_MG_FD_204542 | JGI IMG/M metagenome (GOLD analysis project Ga0315276, IMG submission 204542) | Sediment microbial communities from Yellowstone Lake, YNP, Wyoming, USA - YL17G05_0 | ecosystem: Environmental > Aquatic > Freshwater > Lake > Sediment | place: USA: Wyoming | collected...
CAGATACATACGATGCTCAAAAATCAGGTCTTTGACCGGCACAAAACTCGACGTAACCGCCAATGTCCCGAAAAACCACGCTGCCGGATACGACCAAGCCCGGTTGCGAACCAGCCCCCCGACTGTAACCGCCAGCATAGCCAAAACAAATAGCACCGGCAGAGCAAGCCTTCCCCAATCTTTTACTGTCGGCCAGCTATAATCAAGACACAGCCCCCTCGGCCAAACACTCAATCGCAAATACCGCAAAATCACAATCCCCTGATTTGCCGCATAACCCAAACTGGCAGCAATAGTAAACCCGCTGCTCTGCTCCTGCCGCGGTCCCGACCAAAGCAGCGCCGCCAAAATCACCCACATAGCCGCAATACCAACATATAAACCCCACCTACGCCGCAAGGCAGCGATAAACGACCCTGCAAAAAACGCACGGTCATACAGCAATACAATCGCCGGCACTGTAACCATCGCCTCCTTCGTCCCCATTCCAAGACCGCAACAGACAACCGAGACAGCCGGCCAAAGTAAACCGCCTCCCGCTTCCATCGCCCGAATTGCCGAATACAACGTCAGCAGGTAAAACAACCCCATCAGTGATTCTGTCCGCTGAACAACATAAGTTACGCTCTCGGTCTGTATCGGATGCACCACCCAGATTGCTGCCGCTATCCACGCCAAAACCGCTGAATGTTTGCCGAACCTCTCCCGCAGCCGCTCACACATCAGCGTCCTGCGTATAATCCCATACAGTGTCAGCCCCGCCAAAATATGAACCAGCAGATTAAAAAGATGATAGCTCCAGACCTCATATCCGCTGACAGCGTAATTTAATGCCAGTGACAGGCTTGCGATTGGCCGACCCGCAACTGTGCTTAACGGCGGCGCCAACATAACATTGCTCAACGGCCGGAGATGAACGATATAAGGATTTTCCACAACGCTCTGTTTGTCATCGAAAATAAACGGCCCTTTGAAACTGTTCGAATACACCACCGCGCCAACTATAGCAAGTGCCGTTACCAACCCAAATCTCAAAACTGGTCGTATCGACAAATTTCCGTCTTTTTGACAGTTCTCGCTCATATCTACTATATTATCGTTAAAAAATCCTCGATGCAAGAACACCTCTCAAATAACAGATGATATTGTCCCCCTTCTCAGAAGTTCCCATCCTGCATTAAGTTTCTCACGCCCACCCCGAGTAAAACCGGTTTATTCATTACGTCTGCTGGGCCTGTTTTTCTATTTCGCTTAAATAGGCCAGTGTGCGTTCGAGCTTGTCGGTCAGGTGCTTTAACTTTAACATCGTTCTGACCCGTGCCAGAAATTCAAATTTGTTTATCGGCTTAATAAGAAAATCATCCGTGCCTGAATCTACGCCGCGCTCGATGTCACCAAGCTCGTTGAGCGCAGTTACCATTATCACCGGTATATCGCCTGTTTTCGGGTTATTTTTTATCCTTTTGCAGACCTCGAATCCGCTCATCTGGGGCATCATTATATCCAGCAGGACAAGGTCGATATTTCTTTTGCCTATAATTTTCAGCGCCTCCAGCCCGTTATGTGCCGGCACCGTCTCACAGACGATGTCCTCAAGATAAGCCTGCAAAAGCTCAAGGTTCTGCTGATTGTCGTCGACCACGAGGACGACGGGTGTTTTACTCTGCTCTTTTTCAAATTTGACTCGGCTCATAAGAAAACTGCTCCTATCTATTTTTTCACCAGATTACCTTTTTGCACCGGATTTTCCACCAAAATCTTTTTCGCCCTCGGCGTGATTTTCGATAAATTGGCGGACTTCGGGCTTTATGTAGATTTTTTCAATATCCATAACTTTCGGCAGCGATTCGGCGCAAAGAGCAGCCACATCGACCGCCTGGGCCTGCGTATCCACGAAGAAAATCTTTTGTCCCTTAACGGTGCAAAGCCCCCCGCCGCTGCCGCCAAGCGATTCGTTACGAATTGTAACACCCGCAGCTTCCAGCAGCGATATAAGCTCCTCTAAAATCCTCTGCTCGTTCATTTGCTCGTGTTTCGCGTATCGTATAACGATACTTTCAAGAAAATTCGTGCCGGTGGTCGATATAAACACTTATAAAACAACGGTCTACGTCAAACATCGGTTTATGATTAGCGGTTAAATTTTATAACAGGTATACGCAGTTGGCAAGTATTATTGAAAAACGCGCTTCTTTACACAAAAACATAGCCGAGCAGCAGGTGCAAAATGATATTTTAAGGTCGCAGATTGAGCAGCTTCAGTCGCTGGCCAATCTCGGCACGGTAACCTGTATGATAGCGCACGAGATTAATAATATTCTCACGCCGCCGGCCAATTATTCAGCCCTTGCGCTGAAAAATCCGGACGATAAGGCGCTGACCGAAAAAGCGCTTCAGAAAACCATCCAGAACTGCGAACGGGCATCTAAGATTATGGAAAGTATGCTTGCGGTGGTAAATAATAAAAGCTGTGAGAAAAAAAGCTCTCGCCTGGCTTCGCTGGTTGAAGAAATCTTCAGTTGCCTGTGCCGGGATTTTACAAAAGATGGTATAATGGTGAATATCAGGATACCTGAAGACCTGATGGTGTGGGCTGTGCCTGTTCAGATTCAGCAGGTAATAATGAATTTGATTATTAACGCTCGTGATGCGATGCTGCCGAAAGGCGGCGTTTTGACGGTAAAAGCCGAAGATGCCGGCGAGAGTATTAAAATAGAAGTTTCCGACACCGGCGCCGGCATTAAGCCCGATGATTTGGAGAGGATTTTTGAGCCTTTTTTCACCACGAAAGCGGACGGAAAATTGCCGAGTCAGCGTTCAGGAGCGGGACTTGGCCTTGCGTTCTGCAGGAAAATAGTGGACGAGCATAATGGTTCGATTTCGGTTGAATCCAGACCCAATGAGGGGACAACATTCGCGATAAGGCTGCCAAAATCGCAATAAGGTAACGGCGAATAGTGGCTCAGGTTTACCAGAATATCGGCAATATAATTTTGATGCTGGTGCTGCTTGCCGGTTCTGCGTTCCTTTCCGGGGCTGAAACCTCTTTTTTTAATCTTTCCCGCCGGCAAATCAGCCTTCTGCAAAAGTCCGACCACAAACTCAAACGGCTGGTTGCGACGCTTTTGAGCAAACCAAACCAGTTACTTGGCTGTTTGCTGTTTGGGAATATGACAATCAATATTCTTTTTTACGCCTTTGCCTGCGTTTTAACGATAAGTGTCGAGAAACAAATTGGCGTAAAGACCGCTGCTGCCGCCGCTTTTCTTGCGTTTATATGCCTGATTCTTTTCGGCGAGATACTGCCGAAGTATCTCGCTTATGGAAATTCGGAAATTTTCAGCGTTGCCGCCGCTGTCCCGGTATTTTTGCTTTTCCAGGTTCTCAAACCGATTACATCCGCTCTCCGTTTTCTGACCGAGCCGATTATTCATTTGTTTGCAGGGACGGTAAAACCCATCAGCCGAATAACACAGAGAGAATTCAGGGCGTTGATTAAGGCAAGCCAAAAGAACGGGCTGATGAGCGCCGGTGAAGATAAGCTGCTGTCGGGGGTAATAGAATTTGGTTTTCTTAAAGTCCGTGATTGTCTGCGGCCAAGGGTGGATATGGCTGCGTGCAGCGTTGAGGATTCAACGCAGACGGCCTGCGAGATAATGCGGAAAAATCATCTGACGAAGCTGCCGGTATATATTAAGACGATAGACAACATCGCCGGGCTGGTTCACCTTCGCCAGCTTCTGCTCCAGCCGGACAAATCTCTCGATAAGCTCATCCAGAAAGTCGAATTTGTTCCAGAGCAGGAAAAAATCGAATCGCTGCTCGAATTTTTCCGCCGCAGCGGCACCGACACCGCGATAGTCGTGGATGAATACGGAGGAATTGCCGGCTCGATTTGCCTGGAGGACATTGCGGAGGAGCTGCTTGGGCCTATCGAACCTGTTGATACTGCCCCCCCTATCGAACGAACGGGCCCCTTCGAATATCGGCTGTCGGGCAATATGTCTGTCCGCGACTGGGCCGAAGCCTTTGGTATCGTTTCTTCGGAAACGCGTATTTCGACCGTCGGAGGCCTTGTAACAGCCCTTCTCGGAAAGGTGCCGAAAGCAGGCGATGTTACGCACCTTAAAAATTTAAGATTTACCGTTGAGCGGGTGCGAAAACGGCGGATTGAAACGGTTATTTTAAGTCTCGAACCTATTCGCATTAAATGAGCAATGATTAAATGATTATTGGCTTGATTTTAACGATTATATTTCTGATAGTCGCAGCGGGTTTTTTTGCCGGCGCCGAAACCGGCATATACAAAGTAAGCAGGCTTCGCCTCAGGCTCGGCATAAAAAAGAATAAATTTTCGTTTGTCGTTCTCGGTAAAAGTCTGAGTGACAGCTCGGGGCTGCTTCTATCGATGCTGTTAGGCACAAATATTGCCCACTATCTTATCACAAGCATTGTAACATATATTTTGCTGGCAAAACTCCATTCCGAATACATAGCGGAACTGTCGGCAACTTTTTTGACCGCCCCGGTATTGTTTGTTTTTTCCGAGCTGCTGCCTAAAAGCATATTCTTCAACAGGGCGGATTTTCTTATGCCGCGAATAGCGCCGGTTCTGTTCGCATTCCACAAACTGCTCGTCTGGTGCGGAATAATACCTCTGCTCAAATTTATTTCCCGTTTTGTTGTAAGATTGGCGGCCTTGCCGGCCCCGGTCGAGACGGCAGCCGCCGTTTATTCGTCTTCCATCAAAGCCATTCTGCAGGAGACGCAGGAAGAGGGACTTCTCAGCTCTGTGCAGGTTGATATTACGAACCGGCTGGCAAAAGTGCCGCAGCTTACAATCAAATCGGTGATGACTCCTGTTGAAAAAGTGCGAATGGTAGAAATAAATTCCGACAATTCGGCCCTTCTGGGGATACTGAAGGAAACAGTCTTTACACGCCTGCCGGTTTATGACCGATGGGCGGAGAATATAGTCGGATTTGTTAATATTTATGACTGTTTGGCTGCCGGCAGACAATTCGCAAACCTGAATGATTTTTTGGAGCCAATCAGAAAATTGAACGCAGATGCCACGATTCTTGATGCGATAAACATCCTGCAAAAGGAAAAACAAAAAATCGTCCTGGTTACAAGGCCGGGACATATCGGCCGTGAAAAACCCGTCGGGATTGTAACAATGAAAGACCTGGTCGAAGAGCTTTTCGGAGAGCTGGCCGAATGGTAGAATGATTGTTAAGATGAATCCAAAAATGAACCGTATCTCGCTTAAAATCGCCGGTGTTTTGGCTTTTTCTGTGCTTGTCGTCCTCGTACTTGCGGTTTTTGCAAACAGTATGACCAAGCCTCTGGGACACGATGAGCAAATGTACTGCACCGCCGGCTTTCTTTTGGCCCAGGGCAAAATGATATACAGGGATTTTTCTTATGTGGCCCAGATGCCGTATCACCCCCTGCTTTGCGCTGGTATCTTTAAATTGCTGAATACGACGTATTATCTGCTCACCGTCAGAATCACATCGAGCCTGTGCGATGTTTTCATAATCATCTGCATAATAGGCATATACTGCCGGGCTTTCGGCTATTCTCCCGCAGGGTTGCTGCTCGGTCTTGCCGGCGCCGTTATGTATGTGTTTAATCCCTTTGTCGATTACGCCAACGGTTTTGCCTGGAATCACGACCTGATAACCCTGTGCGTTATATTCTCATTCTGGATATTTCAGAATGTCAATCCCGAAGGCAAAACAGGATACTGGCCTGTTGCCGCCATTGCCGCCCTGCTGACGCTGGCAACCTGCGCCAGGCCGACCACCGCTCTGGTGCAATTGCTGTTTTTTGCCGCCCTGCTTATTCAGCAATGTAGGGTGGGGTCTTTACCCCACCATTCCAATCTGATTCAGCAACGTAGGGTGGGGTCTTTACCCCACCATTCCAATCTGATTCAGCAATGTAGGGTGGGGTCTTTACCCCACCAATCCAATATGATTCAGAAAACCAATTCAGCAAAGCAAAAGGCGACAGCAACGTTGATTTTTTTGGCTGTCACGGCTTTTCTTCTGATTTGGCCTGCCTGGACGATACTGTCGGCCCCGCGGGCATTTTTTCTAAACCTGTTCAGAGTCCCCCTGCTCAACAGCCGATTTTTGCACCAAACAGGCGTATTTTATAAAAAATCAGAAATGATATTTATCTTCCTGACAACATACACCTGTTTTTCACTTGTGCTGATAGCTTTTTATCTCTTTCTATCGGTAGTATGGAATCGCAAAAAACTGAAAATACCGGATAAAACACTTATGATTTTTGCCTGTCTGTTGACTATCGTCTTTTTTATCATCGCCTTTATACCTCCGACAATTTGGCCGCAATATTTCGCAGCGCCTGTTCTTTTTCTGATAGTGAGCTTTGCTTATCCGCTGTCATATTTGCGAAAACTTCCCGGCGACAGATTCTTTATTATAGCGGTTGTTTTGCTGATAGCGGGGACGCTTACGGCAGTCAGTTCCAACCCTGTTGTTCTGGAAAGAATCCCGCAACTGCTCGCTCCGCAAACCTGGCAGCCAATCCAGTTACATAACATATCGCAGGATATTGCCGGGAAAACCAAAACCCCGAAACTGGCATTGACTCTTGGCCCTTTATATGCAATTGAGGGCGGCTGCAAAATTTACACGGAATTTTCCACCGGCCCGTTCGTTTATAGAATCGCAGATTACCTTTCTCCGTCTGACCGCCGGCTCCTAAACGCCGTAGGCCCGAAATCGCTCGATGAATTGCCGCAAGACTCCACCCCTGCCGTAATGATACTTGGCCTGGAGCCGGAATTTCTCGAAGCCCCTCTTTATCAGCACATCAAACCTGATAATGCTGCCTGGGACGCAAAAAGTTACGACGCTGGTCCAACAGCGTATTTCAGGCGATGATTATGTAATCCGGTTGCTCTGTTGAAAACTTATACCGCTGTCATTCTGAACGAAGCGTAGCGACTCCTTGTCATTCTGAACGTAACGTAGCGACTCCTTGTCATTCTGAACGTAACGTAGCGACTCCTTGTCATTCTGAACGTAGCGTAGCGCAGTGAAGAATCTCTTTCTTGCCTGAAAAACAATGAGATTCTTCGCTGCGATCAGAATGACATCAGCGGTTTTCAACAGACTATAATTCGGCTAAAGAAGATTTTTCCAAATTTTTAGCTTTCTGTGGCCAAAGAACTTGACAATATAAGCGAACCTGTTAATATCAAAGCAGTTACGATTGCACGGGGCCGTAGCTCAATTGGCTAGAGCATCGGACTGTCGATCCGAAGGTTGAGGGTTCGAGCCCCTTCGGCCTCGTTGAAGGAAAGCCTCGTTTTTGGCCTGAAATTGTTGATTTTGAGCTGGAAACGGGGCTTTTCTTTTGTTTATGCATGTCGGTAGCAATTCGTCTGAGTTCGCCGACATTCGTGATTTTCCGTCCTCTGGGGGTAAGCCTGGGGGTAAGACATTTTTTTCTTCTTCCATGTGAGCATCGGACTTTTGACTTACCTTCGGTTTTGTGAAAGACAAATCCGGCAACTTGGCGATGGCTTCAGATTCCTGCCCGCGGAAAATATGAGTATACCGAGACATTGTTAAATTTATATCGCTGTGCCTCATTATTACCTGGGCAACTTTTGGGTGAACACCGCTTGCAGCCAACCAGCTTCCGGTAGTATGGCGAAGTGCGTGAAAATCAGCATATCTGTCTTGGTCATCAACATAAGGAATTCCGGCTGCTGCCAGATCCTCTTTCAGCATGTCAGCAGTTTTCTGAGGAACCTTAAATGCTTTTGCATCCAATGCTTTGCTGGAAAGAAATTGCTCAAGCATCTTGGCGGTATCTTTTTTCAGTGGCAAAATTGCGTTTTTTTTATTCTTGGTAGAGCCAGCTTCGACAGTAACGATACAGTTGTCAAAATCAAAAGATGATTTATTAAGGCTTCGAAGTTCATTGGCTCTTAGTCCTGTCTCGACTGCAAGCTGATAAAGCATGGCTCTTGCCGGACCAGTCATCCCAAAACGCTTAGGACGAGCCTGGGCAGCTTTCAAAAGCAATCTCAATTGGTCAGGCTCCAGTGCTCGCCTCTGTCGGGATTCGCTATGATTGTTGATCGGCTGCAGATAATCGACAGGTGACTCACTTGCCCGCCTGTTATTGACCATCCAGTTGCAAAACTGTTTAACTGCCTTAAGATAGTAATTCGCGGTTTTTGAAGATATAAGGCCAAGGTCCTTGAGTTTTTTTCTCTTAACTTTCTTACCTCCGATTTTTTTAATTTCGACACGCTCTACATACTTGTGCAGCTTAGGTATTTCTCGCTGGATCAAATCCGAGCGGATTTCATTCCAGTTATTAAACCCACACACATCGAATGCTTTCTTTATTCGAGAAACAGTTTGTCCGACCTGCTTGGCAGATGTTCCTTTAGCTGACAGCGAATTCTTAAAATCTTCAAGATGTTTTGTTAAGGATTTGCCTGCAGCAGCCCTTTGCGAATCTATTAGGCCGATCTTGGCAAACTTATCTCTCAAACTCGCGGGTATTTGGCTGAGCCATTCGGAAAGTTCTCTGTCAGTGGGTTCGTTATTAATTTTAAGAACAACCAGCTTTTCGATTTTCTCGCCAAGTCTTATCGACTGCTGCTTATCCGTAAAGGCAGGGAAAGCCTGAGTAATCTTCATGTGGTCATTAAGGCGTACATACCATTTTTTTGACTGCTTAGTTTCTCCGCTCCTACTTTTGTATTTTTGCTTGTATATCCTCATTTTTTACCTCGTTATCATTAAATGTTAAATTGTTTAAGTTAATTCAGAATTCCATTTTACGCCATGGCAACTTAATGCGCAAGCCATATTTTTTCTTTTACTACTCCCTTCTTTCCTGCCATTGGCACCTTGGGGGGCAATTTGCTTCCACCCAGGCTTCAAGCTCTTTGCGATTCCACAGGGTGCGTCTGCCGAGTTTGACAGGCAGAGGCCCTAATCTACCCGATGAATGCATCGAGTAAAAAAGGGTTCTGCCAACCCCAAGCAGTTGGGCAGAGTATTCAGCGGATAGCAACAAAGAATCCATTTTAAAAACCTGTAATTGGAGTTATAGCCAAATAATTCCAGCATCGTCTTTTTTGATTTCGATAATATATTTTTCCTTTAATCCCGAGGGGTATTGCAAAAATCTCAGTTTGCTAATGTCGTAGTGTTTTCGCACGCTTCGCTGTACGTTTTTAATCAACCGCACCACATACTGAGACCAGTTCTTCCTGGAACGGATCGCATTGATAGCAGCAGCTTCTATATGGTAGCCTTCGCCTTCAAGTGCCTGCTCTGTTAGTATTAGACCTCTACCTCGCGGATTAACAGCTTCGGCAAAGATTTCTTCAACGCCACAGTCAACGGCATATTTAATCAATTCATCGATTTGGGCAGGTGAATCTGCAACTGAAGGTAAGATTGGACAGAACATTCCATAGGTTCGCAATCCTCGTTCATGGGCTTCCCGAAAAGTTTCCATTCGCTCTTCGATGCTGGATGCATTTGGCTCAATTATCTTGATGCGATTGCTCTTATCCGGTGTCGCTGTAATGCTTAAACCAACAAGTACTCGGTCAGAATATTTTTCGATAATATCAAAATCTTTTCTTACAGCGGCATTTTTAGTTAAAATTCGAACCGTCCAGCCTGGCTCTGAAAGAATCGCTTCCAAGCATTTTCTGCCAAGGTTATACTCTTGTGCTTCAGGCGACCATGCATCTACAGTCGTGCAGAGTTGAACCATCGCTCTTTTCATGATCTTGCGGGCATCACGAGCCACGCGTTGAGGGGTGTTGGGATCGACAATTGCGTAGCCATTATCAAATGCCGATAAGCCTAATTCTTTAAATGCGTGGTGAACTCTGAGCATTGCACCTGTTGAGCAATATGTACACGCATGCCCACACTTAAGGCCGATATTGACAGCGAATTGAGCCAGACCTTTTTTCTCGAATTCCTTTGTTCGACTGATACCATTCTTTAATTCCCATTCGTATGTTTTCATAATTATTACCCTTAATTTAAACAATTATTTGACAACAATTTTACAGTTTTGACACAGCATTTTTTTTCTTGATGGCAGCCACATTTAGTCCCATTTGCTTTAGTGTATCTGCCAACTCTTTATACTTTTGACTTTGGTTACCTGATTTTCTTTTTTATGCCGATCTGTAGTAATCTTATTTTTGTTGCCGTAAGATGGTCTAAAAAAACTGTTTATGCCATCAGCCAACAACCCTATCTTTAATAATATAAGCAATAAAAGAAAACTCATCATCAAGGCCATGTACGGCAATAAAATAAAATGGAACTTGCGTTGCTGAGGCTCTTGCGAAGAGGCATCCCCTTGAGAGACTATTGCTATCTCTTGTGAGGCTTCGTGCTCTTGTGGGAAAATTCCGATAACACTTATAACACACAGTATTGACACGCAGAGAGCAATCACAAAGCTGGCAGACTCCGAAAAGTATGAGTTCTTATTAAGTGCGTTCCAGATTGTCATAAACAGCAGTCCAAATACCGGCAGAATTATTATCCAGCTATAATTTTCAACGATAGTGAACATGTTAGTACCCTTTCTTTTTTTTGTTTTTTATTAGTGTGCCTTGTTTATTTCCACTACATCTAACATATCAAACAGTCCTGACCCGACGGTGCCTTTCAACAGAATTTGATCGGAAATTTGGTCACCTGTAGAATCACATGGTAAACATATCCCTGATATATTTTAATTTCTTATACAGAGCCATTTTTAATCTGCCTTTCCAATAGTCTTTTGTCGCGTATCTGCTCCAACGGTTTTTACATTTTTTGATTTTATCCTTGAGATAGTTAGCAATGAATGAACCTGCTGGTAGCAAAAAGAAGATAGTTCCTCCAGCTGCACATGGCAGTAAAACAGTTACCATCATATGTTTTTTCATGCCGACCACAATTAAGGCTGACAAAATCACAGAACACATGCCAGATGCTACCTTATTAACCTCTAAAAATGAGGTTGCTGCCCGGTAGAATATTGTTATGAAGGCAATGAAAATCGGCACCAACAGAATGATTTCCAATACCTCTACTATTACACCCATGTTTGTCATGATATTTTCCCTGTTTTCATTATTCGCTTCAGCTGCCTGTCACAGAAGGCCTGCGACTATAAGCCGTGTGATCCACAAACAGAAAACCAGAAGGTTCAGCGATATTCTCGTTGAATATGTTTTGCCGGTTATCCTTGAAATCAGCCTTTGGAAGTGATCAAGTACGAAGGATATCAACGGATCAATCGCATTGGCAATTTGCTCCAGCCAGGATGGCCTCCATCTTTGGTAGACGATTTTCGCCAATAGCATCAATAATAGAATGTCCATTGCTACAAACACCAGATTGATAATGCTGATAAATAAATTTGTTAATAAACCCATCTTTTAAGCTCCTTTCGCTAAGTGAAAAAATAAAGTAATTACTACCAGTAAAAAATAGACGGCCAAAATAGCTATGGTTGCTGGCTTAGGAAATGGCGACATTCCAATAACAATATTCCAGTTTTGGGCCAGATCATGTATTACATCCCAAAAGGTTGTTTGTCGGTTTATCGGCTTTGGCTGGTTGACTGCCGGCCTGGGCTTGGGCTGATTGACGGTTCGTCTTGACGTTGTCTGCTTCGTTTGCATGATCTTCCATGCTTCAACTAATTTTACAAGGTCGCTTTGGGCCTGTTCGCGTTCTGAACGGATATTGCCTGGAGCCATACGAAACTGGAGATTCCGGCACTTTTGTCGGTAGGCCTGCTCTGCCGATTTGAGGCTGGCAGAAGGTGAAATACCTAAGATTTTACATGCATCAACCTTTGTCATTGATTGTCCCCTTTCCAAACCAGGCCTGTAGCCAGTTTGCTATAGTGTTGTTTTAGTGTGCGTGCATCTGCGATGAAGCGATAATGATTGGTGCCATCCAGCTCTGTCGTCGCCACCTTTCGCAGTAGCGATTCATTTACATCGACGGGGCTACCGCCGATACCGACTACATCTATGGTGGTGCCGTACTGTTGTTTGAGTTTTTCAGGGATGCTTAAAGGGCAATCGCCATCTCCATCAGTTAAGAGGATGATCTGACTTTGATTGTTTAGCCCTGAATAGTTGGTTAGTACTTTTGTTGCCTGTTTGAAGCCATTACCAATGTTGGTAGTACCTTCTATTTTGATTGACCGTATCCCTTTGATAATCTCCCTGGAGTTGTTAATAGCTGTCGGAGGCACAATGACTTTAGCTTCATCGCTAAATGAGATCACTGCCGCTGTGGCTTTTACACTTTGCCCTTTCAAAGTATTAACATACTCGATGGCAGCATTTATCGCAGCTTCCAGCCGATTTGGCGGATAGTCTGTGCAACACATACTGCCGGAGCAATCAATGATGATAATAGTCATTTTGGCAGTACTGCCGAACAAAGCCGCCAGTTGGCGGTCGGTTCGGGAAATTCCAAACCGACCGCTACTGGTTTCTGCCTGCAGCTTGTTATTGAAACTTTTCAACTTTGATAAAAAGCTCATGGTTATCATCCTCTTTTTAGCTGCTGTGCCTGGCAACAAGCTGGTTTCGCTGATCATTAATCTGACTGTTAGAGAGCCCGGTGTGGAATTTGAACTTAATGGGTACCGGCTTATTGAGTACCTTGTCGCGAACCTTGATGTCCACCATACCCTCTGTGTCCATAGTTACTTTAAACTCTATACGACCATCGTTTTCCGCTTCACTGGTCGGCTGAACATCCACCTCAACTTGTTGCATAGGAGTGAAGTTACTGGAAAGTTGACCAGGTGCTCCATCAATCAATTTAACTTGCACTACTGCTTGTCGTGCATCGATCGGAGTAAAGCACTCGGTTGCTTCAAACGGAAGTTTCGCTCCGGAGGGAATGATAGGGCAATTATACTCAGTGCGGCCATCGCCGCTTTTTCCAGTAATAGCCGCAACACATAAATCCCTGCCTGCGATCTGACGGCTTGAATTGATAACGTCAGTTAAATACTTACGGCCTCCAATCATCAGCTCACTGCCAGATTTGGCAAAATACGCCGCTGCCAAAATAGCATTGCCTTTAGCCACGGCCATATCAGGATCGGTATCAGTTACCGGTTCCTTGCCGAAGATATCTTTAATTATCTCCGGAACAAACCGCAACCTGCCGCTGCCACCGATCAATACGACATTATCGATCTCGGAGGGGTTGAGATTCTCCTTTTGAAGGACCCTCGTACAACAATCCCGCAGGGTTTTGATCACTTCGCCAGAGTACTCCTTTAGTTGGTCGTAGGTAATCTCCATAGAAAATCTATCGCTGCCAACTCTTAGTGGGATAATCACCGTGTCCTTATGGGCGAGCATTTCCTTGGCCTGTTTGCAAGCATCCAGAGCTTCAATCCATTCAGCCGGGTCCCTTTGACGATCAAGCTTACCGCCTTTACTTTCGACAAACTCACAAACTCGCCGGAAGATAGCCTCATCGATGTTACTGCCGCCACACTCAGGGTCGCCATCAACGGCGATCTGGTCGATGGTCGCATCAGCTTTTAACTGCAGGATGCTGATATCGAAGGTTCCGCCGCCAAGATCGAAAACCGCTATCTTCTGTTCCTGTCCCTTGGTAAGGCCGTAAAATGTAGCTCCCGCCGTCGGTTCATCAACGATATGCACTTCTTTGAAACCAGCGGTTAACCCAGCATCTTTAGTTGCCTTTTTGGCAATTATTTCAAAGTAGGCAGGGACGCTGATTACGGCCTTTTCTATGGTTTGGCCTAACAGTTTCTCAGCGCTTTCCTTAAGGTAGTTGATCACCTCCGCTGAAAGCATAACGGCGGTAAACTCGGTACCATCGGTTCCTGTGATTACAGGGATGTGGTCGCCGCTGTCCGTTACCGTCGCCATAGCCTTCTTAAACTGCTCTGCAACCTTGTCAGGATTAAAGAATCTGTCCTGCCTGGCCACTTTACCAACGGTTGGTTTCTTCTCGGCAACCGAAACTATAGAGGGTGTAACCATATCGCCGTCCATATTCGGTAGGATCTGCACGATCCCGGCAGAATCAACGACAGCCATCTGTGATGTGGTTGTTCCCAAGTCAATCCCGAGAAACACTTCATTTTTTATAAGGTTATTGTTCATTATGTTACCTTCCTTTCTTTTTTTACTTTTACGATTAATTTAAGTTTAAAATTGATTGCTACTCTACTCAGCGACTTTGTCGCTGAAGCGATACACCGACACTTTAGCCTCTCGCAGTATCTTGCCTCGATAAATCAGGCCAGTTGTAAGAGTCTGATGTATCTTTTTGTGCTTGCTCTCATCGTCAGTGTTAACAGTGTTAACGATCTCGTGCATGTCTTTGTCCAGTTCATCCATTTCTGCCGGCTGAATGCTCTGAATATCCAGAGATGCTTTTTGAGATTCGGCAATTTCAGCCGCACTTAAGACGGATTCTACCAGTGACATCATTTGCGGAACCAGCGGTTGGCTGTTCTTAAGAGCATCTGCCTGCTGAGCCAACTGACAAATATTCTTGCTCAGCAGGTCAACGGCCAGAATCGACGGATACAATGCGTGTCGTTCAAGAGCATGATTAGCAAAATCAGCGGTTTGCCTTTGGCAATCGGCGACGGTGTCGAAACATTTTTCCAATGTCGCCAAATTCTCTTTTCTTGCGTCCAGTGCCTTGGACAGCTTTTTTTCCTGTCGGACCAACCGTCTGTTCATCGCAGCGAAAAACCGGCAAATGGCTTCTGCTGCATCCAGGATAATTTCCTTATTAATAGTCACCTCCTTTCCGGAAATATCCTGGCCGTTAGTATCTTCGCTTTCAGGACAGCGACGCTCGCTATCCTCATTTTTTCCCTTGTTTACTAAATTAGATATAGACACAAATAAATCTCCTTTCAGTTTTTTCAAAACAGTTTTAACTTTTAATAATATCATTTATATGTAGCCTACAACACAGCTCTGAACCTGCGGTGCCTTTCAACGGAATTAGCTCGGAATTTTTCAGACGTTATTTTTTCAAGACAAGCTTCCATATAACTACAAAGATCAACCCGTAGAGAGCTACGGTGATTGCAGCTCGGGCACCGTCCGGGAAATCGCGGATCGGCTCTAAGCTGAGCATCTCATTGTTGAATATCCCAGAGAAGAAACCGAGTATTTGTTTGGTTCGCGACATCAGGAAGATGATGCCAAACACAATCAAGATTTTCTTAAAGCTAATATTGTTCATAGGGTTCTCCTGTCTGAAGTTTTACGTTTACGCATTAACGCACTGAAGATGGTGCATTCGATATTTGAGAAAAAATCCGGTTCAAAACCGGCGTCACGCAGAATTTTTGATACCGATTGCTTGAGCTGGTCGTCACGACAGATAAATGTAATTTTAGAAAAACCTTTGTTACGCAACTTTGCTGCGTTTTGGGTTACATTGGAACTGCTGAGAGTGATTTCATATGCCTGACGCTGTCCGTTTTTTAAATACGCCACAAGGTCAACGGTACTGCCGCTGTCACCGATAGCTACCTCAGTGGCGGTCTTTTGAACCGCCGAGTCCGCTTCGATAAGGCTTTTGGCCACTAATGTCAAAAATGAGTGTTCAATGGAGACATTTCGCCTGTAAGGCGAAAGCAGTTCAAGACGTTTATATAGTTTTTCTGTAGGTGCCAAGAACAGGGTCTTTCCTATCCAGACCTCTATGGCCAACTCTTTGGATATTAGCTCTTCCTTGGCTTTGCTAAGTTGTCTCATGGAAAGTTTCAATCGCCGGCCTCGCTGGCGGTATGTCGAATCAGGCAAAGAGGTGATGTCGTAGGCCAGAGGCTTGGCGTCTGCTGAAATCAAACCCTGCTGTTGAGTATTCGCACTATCGTCGGTGGGCTTTGCTATGACATCAGGGGTGTCAGTCCGTTTTTGGCTGGTAGTATTTGCAAGATCATAGAGACTTGTGTACGGCTCAATCAGTAATGCCTTTTTGATTTTTACGATATCAACCATTGCTGCCTCCTGTTATGTCGGGAACATCGCATGTATAGCCGTGAACAACGCCGGAAAAGCTTGAGCCGGCACAAAAACCTATAGATTCTCTTTGGTTGAGTTTGCTTAATCCACTACGCTGCTCTTCGTTGAGGCCCATGATTTCTGCCAGAAGCCTCGTATCCTTGCCGTAGTGCAATCCACCAACGCAAACAACTGTATGCGACAGTGCCAGGACGCCCGGGTCTGCCAAGTGAGGAATCTGTGTTGTTGAGATCACGCCATTTCCGCTTGAACGCAGGCGTGAGAAGATGTTTGTAAAGGGCGACGTGGTACTTGCTGCATCAAAGCCGCCACGGATTGATAAATATCGAGTGGCATCATCAAAAATCAACACCCTTTTAAGGCTGTCAGAAGGCGGTGAAAACCGTTCAGATTCATAAAGCCAGTAGAGAAGAAAAAAAGCAAAAAACTTGGCGGCGAAATCGTCGGTTATGGATCGGCATCCGACAATTACGTTATGGTCAAACAGTGTCGCAAGATAGATACCCTTTCGGCATTTAAACAGATTGCCGCTTCCTGTTAGAATGCGTCCCATGCCCGTCGATGCAGCTTCACGGTATCCCTGGCGTCTGCCCTTTGAGGTATCATTTGCAAAAGGTATAGCTTGATAGATGTCAAAAAGGCTTATCTCGGTATTTTGTCCAGTTTGCCTGATGTATTGATTCCTCAGGTTAATGCATATTGCAGCAGCTTCCTGAAGTATTTCAATGCCATATATTAAACCTAAGACATCGCCAATTTGAGACATCAAAGACGGTAAAAAACTTTGATAATCTAACCCAGGCGGAGGCGAAAGGTCGATACTGATGTCATCGACATCTATATATACTGCATCAAGATAACCAGCCCAGTCTTTTAGGCCCATCTTTGGATCGAGTATGAAAAACGGAATTGGGCAATTAAAGCTGTTGAGCTGATGGCAGAGCCATATTAAAAACCTGCTCTTTCCACCGCCTTGAGGTCCCGTCAGGAGCATTCCGCGAGTAAGAGCATTAATTGGTATGTGCCAGCCAATGCCGTTGGCTTGGTTGTAGAGATGGAGATTGCCGCGACTTAGCAACTGCTCTGGTGCCGGTGGGCCGAAGACGTTAGCTGTTCTCATATCTTCGATGGATTCGGCTTTTAAAATCATCTTTAGTTTCTCTATTGCCCATTGGCTGCCTTCTTTGCTGGCAAGAGCCGCTTTTTGCATCAGCCACTGCACTGCCGGATCGTGGAGTAGATATCGCTTTCTAAGCTCTGCTTCCAGTTCAAGAAGCTGTTTGTCAGGTTGCAGTGATTTGAATTGCCGGTAGTTATTCATGGGTATCCTCCGGCTTCTGCTCTGATAATAGAGCTATGAAAGGTTTGAATATCATTTGGATAGTCTCTTGGCGGGCCTGCTGCTCTACCCGTTGTTCCTGTTCTTCTGGGTCGAGATAAATAGTTTTGCCGCCTTCATCTATAATGGCGATATAATGTTTGGGGCAGCACAGTTTTCCTGAGACGGTGATTTTTGCGCAATCGCTGCAAGCCAAAGATTGCCGTTCGGCATCAAATGGCGCAATCAACCCTTTTGACATAAGCTCGTTGAATTCTATATCGCAATAAAAGCATTTACCTGCTATGCCTCGGACAGGCGCTTTACCTTGTTCTTGTGTTGGCTGTAACTGTGAAACTATATGGCCGCAGCCGCACAGAATTGACATGTTTCTGTGTGACCTGATTAGCTCTCCGTTTGGGCCTTCGGCAACGCTGTCCTGCTGACCTAAACTCAAGTTAGTTCCCATAATCAAATCTTGTTCCACCGCAACCTCTATGGGTGGTATATGGCCAGGAAACCCTCTGTTAAAATTCGGGCTTGCGGGAGTTGCTGCCGGATTGGGGTTGGCGGCATTTTTAGCCGAGCCTTTGATAAGCCATCCAAAAAGTTTTGATGCAATATTCATAGCCATGGCTCCTTAAAAAGAAATGTCCATAAGTATTGAGCAGTGCGGATCGCCAGAAACAACACTATGTATGAACCAAGGGCTGTAACGGTTAATCCTATGACGAGAATCAGAAGATAAATGACCGCTCTTATCATAGCCTCGATTGCTTGGAAAAAACTTTTAATCATAACATTTGCCTCCGAGTAAAAAATCGAATCTTTAACTTTATGCACTTCTGCTTTAAATGCCTGCCAGCAGAGAGGCAGGCTTCTGAATAATTCATGGATCAATAAAAAATATTTCTTCATTAAGCAGTCTCATCTATTAATTATTTCATTTAGTTTCAACATATCAGGCACCCCTGAACCGGTGGTGATTTACAAGGGAATTTAGCCGGAATTCTTTCGGTGTCGGATGACCAGATATCGCCACTCCGGGTTAATTTTGTAAACACATCCTCGCTTGGAATCTGTAATTCCATCCCAGTCAAATTTTTTTTCGATATAAGGGCCTGATGTATCCTTCTGGTCGAGAGCTGCTCTTAGAGTCCCTATGGTTTTGGTGAAGGTATTTACTTCCTGAGTCTCTGGTGTTGGTTTATAGGCCTTGTAAACATTTTCACAATGAAACGGTTTATCAGGATGCTCTAACATATGGGCTAAAATCTTCATCCGAAATGAGCCGACCTTTTCTAGTTTTGATTTCTTAAGTTTACTATGGCGGACAGGGTCTTTTCTATATCTCAGGCTGTTAGTTGTCGTGTCCAGAATCACGTCAAAGTCATCTTCGTTGATGTCTGACAATTGCTGTATGGCAAGCTTGGTGCCGTTTGCGATGAAGAAATACTGAGAATTATTGCCTCCTTCAGACGATGTAGTTTGATTACTATTGTTATCATGTCTGTTAATTAACTCTTGAGTTGCTTGTATATGGAGAGTCGCTATGGAGGCTGTCTGACGAAGCAAGGCCACTAGCTCTGAATCTGAGCGTGTTTCAATATTTAATTTTTTTAGTTCGTCAAACATATAATCTCTTTACGGCAGTATTTAATTCCCTGAAATCACTTGGTTGGTTGAAAATCTTTTAAAGCCTCTATGATGTCCAGGAACTTAGGTCTTAGTGTTTCTACAAAGCAGAGATATTCATTAAATGACTCTTCGGAGATATCTTCATCAAGCGAGAGCATCGAATTGAGCCATACCAAGCATTCAAACAACGCCATATTGTGGATATGGTGCAATGCTTGCCATGACACTTGCTCAGAGCGTTCTTTAACATCGCATAATAATGTTTCTCGCAATTTAGTGGCTACTTCAATACCTTGATTGTGAATGAAGGCCAACGCAACTTTGTTTAATTCTGACTGGTCCATTTTTTTGCTCCTTAAATGAAATTAATTTAATTTACGACAGTTTTTGTCTAAACATTGCTTTACAATTCAAACATATAGCCTCGAAGTCCTTAATTGCGACGCGTACATGAACCGGCTTAGGCGTGCATTCACAAACCCACAATTTTAATTTTGAGTTTCCTGACTTGTCTGACGGCACTGCTTGCTCTTGTATATCTGATAGGTCTGGTGCCGTTACACCATATTTGCCCAAGATATCCCAGAATGGTGATGGTGCCGGTTTATATTCAGTGTATCCACATTGGTCGATAGTCAAACCAAGCGACTCGGCTCTTTCTCTAAAACTTTTGTTATGGTAATTGTATTTACCGGGCTTTCCAGTTTGCTCCTGTTCCGCATGAAGCAGTTCATGTAGTAAAGTACCAAGGGTTTGCCAGAATTTGCGGCTGTCGATGTATGTCTCATTAATAGCAATCTCATTATGCAGACCAAATCCATTGCGACCAGGCTGGTAATGCCCACAGCACTTGCGTGCAAGGCGGTCGATCTTAATGGCCGGCCTGCTGGTTTTGAGTTTAAACTCTAAAATAAACCTTTCCACCCATTTATGCAGTTCTTCAACAAGGGCCTGTTTGTCCCAATCAGCAGTTGCCTGATGCTCCTTAAGCTGTGCGATGATAGGCTCGGCTGGTAAAGCAGTTTCGGGCTTAAACTCCATAAGCTGCTTTTCTGGACCTATTCGTGACGGGCTATCTAACGCTGAATTTTTTTCATCAGAAAGGCTGTTAACTGATTCTGAATTGTTTTCAGGTTTAAACCCTAAAACTGTTTGTTCTTCCGGAATACATTCAACTGTTTGTGTTAATTGATTTGTCATTTTTTTATTCTCCTAATTACACTCTTGGTTAATTGCCCTTCTTGTATTAAAATAGGACACGTGATTAATTTTTGTAAATGAGCCTGCTTCTACCCCTTATTCTGGAAACTTTCGGAAACTAGGAAGAAAGTGGTACTTAAAAATAGGTGTTATTGATGTAACATTTTTTATACAAAGAAGTTACGGCGTTTATCGGATGGATGAGCAGCGCACAAAAAAACTTAAAAAATTTATTTTTTCCGGAAATTCGGTTCAATATCCTGCCGGAGAAGGTGAATTTAAACCTGCGAAAAGTCTCGAATGGCAGCTTATTAGAGCCGCTTTACGAAGGGAGCCTATTCACTGGATTGATGGATTTTTGATATTTGAAACATGGCGAGCAGGAAACCAAAAGGGCAATTATATTTCTTTGTTTCGGAAGGTAGCTTCAAATGTAAAAAAGCAGTTACAAAAATTAGGAATAAACGGCCTTGAAATGGGGCATCCAACTGGGCAAATAGACTATTGGATGTTGCTTTCTGCCAGTGATACTCTCATTGAATCTAATATTTTTGATGCTATTCAGGCAGGCATGGAAAGTTGTAAAGCGTTTCGCAAAAGTGAAGTTTCTTTAGGTTGGGAATTGATATTGTGCTCATATCAAACCTGGCCAGATGCAACAGCCCTAACTCAAGCTATTATCCATGCACATGCTTTGCCTGGCAAGGAACACGAATGTTATAATTCATTGCCAAAAATAAGGGATTTCATTGTTGATTCTAAGCAAGAAATAGTATCGGCTCTTGCAAAGGTAATAGTGCTGGCCCTTGAAGAAAAGCAGGGTTTGAATGAAGAGATTGTTCAAATTGCAATTAATCGCTGGGGTGGTCTTTTATTTTATTTGAATACGGTCCTTGAGCTACTGGAGGGCAGATTTCAGGAGATAGCTTTTAAAGAGATTGATGTTGAAGAATTCATCAGCCTTGCAAATAGTTATAGTGAATACATTGAAGATAGCGACCGTAAGAGTGGTAACTCAGTCGAGGTCGATTTATATGATCATGAGTCCAGTCAATTAATGAGAAAAATGATCGGCTGTGATTTTGTCAGACGAGCTGCCGAACTAACCATGGATTATTTTGAAAGTATTGATTATCTCAGGGCATATGCGAGTCGAATAGATGAATCGTTGGAAACGATAGTTTCGGATTTCATGTTCGAATTTAACTTTCCTGTGAGCAGGGGTTTTAATCTATTTCCTGCATTTTGTCGGTATTTACGCAATTATATAAAAAGAGATTCTATTGGTGCAGGAATTTCAGATATATTCGAATGCGATGATGAGAACGAATCAAAAAAAAGTAAAATAGCTTCTTTACTTCAGAATGTTGCAGATATTGGAGGGCTGGGTAATCAAATTGAAGAACTGTTCGAAAAACAAAGTGATGGTTCCAACCCAAACCAAACAATAGGATTCGCAGTTAAAGCAAAGCCACCTTTCATGACCATAAGGGAAAGGCTTGAACAACAAGAAGGACGATATCCTTGTCTTGAAGATATTGAGGTCGGAAACTATTATCGTAATGAGTGTTATCATCAAGAAGTCGCAGATATACTTCAAAAGAATAAGAGATGCTTAATTGTTGCTACTCCTGGATGTGGTAAGACATCACTTGCTATAGCATTGGGTTATGAGTTTTCGCAGAAAGGTATTTCTGTTTATTACCAAGATGCTGCAACAGAATCAGACACCGGTAAATGGCAAGAATTTATACAATCTTGCGATGAAAATACCCTTGTGATTTTAGATAATGCCCATACGAGAGCAAACGAAATTAATAATTTGATATGCCGCAAGTATGATGCAATGTTACTAATAAACTCACGAAAAGTGCCGGATAGTGCCACATTTACTCGTCCACCTACTAATACCTATGATATCAGTTACTTAAGCATTTTTCGAAGAGAAAAAGCTGTGGTAGAATTTCAGATTAATGAAGAAACAATTCACCATATCATTCAACAGCATGCAGGTAATAAAGCAATTGACTTGGCAAACATAGGGAATATCGACTCAATAATAAAAAAATCTGCTGGTGACTACAATATTTTACATTTTTATATTCAGGCTTGGAAAAACAAGGGTTACTCAGATACCCTCTCTGATATTAAAGAAAAAGATGTCTTGAGTTATATCTATAATCACTACCTGAGAGAATGCCCTTATCAGGAAGAAATACTTAAAATATCTGCCCTGACACAACTTGAGATCGATGCCGATTACATTTGGTTTAGCAAAAATGAAAAGCTCAAAGACAAGAACAAATTGATGCAAAAAGATGGGCTTGTTCTTGTCTCAGAAGAGGAACCATTTACAAATGCTCATGTTTCTTGGTTACGCATTTATCACCCGACTGCTGCACAATATTTTCTTAAAGCCGCATCGCTATCCTCTGATTGTCATTACATTCATGATGTCGATGAGTTTTCTTTAGCATGCTTAAAAGATTATTTGAAATCCGGACCATTTAATTTCTTTAGGTTATTCCAGGTTCTTTATGAACACAAAAAAAACTGGCATGAAAAATTAATACAAATTTCGGATTTGATAAATTCGGCAGCGAAGATTATTCAAAATGTAAGCGTAGAATACATCAACTGTAATTATCTTTCAACCTTGAGCTATATTAAGTTTGTTTCTGACACTAAATCTGTAACAAAAGAATGGATTATTAAAAATTTATTTATGCCTAGAATTTTACATACTAATAGATCAAAGCGTGAAAGCATAGTATCTTTTAGTTTAACTTTCCAACTTATAAAGGATTTGGGAATAGACGGTAATCGCCTAACCTCAAAGCTTGACTTTTTAGACTTGGGAAGGACGATAGCAAAACAGTATGTGAAATTTAAATATGTTTATTCTTTTATATGGAGTGCCTTTGAGGCAAGAATACCGCATAATAAAATAGCCACGTTTTGTTGCGAACTGAACTTTCAAGAATTAGCAAACCTGACAAAAGAAGAACAAACACATTTTGGGCAAATTTGGGGTTTTATTCATTTAAATCAATTGATTGGAGTCCCAGAAAATAAGATATTGGAATTTTATGAGGGATTGAATTTTCAAGAATTGGGGAAAATGGCTTCGGAGGAAACCGGAACCTTCTCAAGTATCACGGGCTTTATAGTGCATGGCCGCGGGGTCAGAGTTTCTTATGAAAAAATCATAGAGTTTTGCGGACAGTTGAATTTTTCAGAATTGGCAAAACTGGCGCAGCGAGATGACTGGAGATTCAACAATATCTGTTTTTTCGTTGATAATGTTCGTTGGTCAGGCGTCTCGCGACAGCAAATAATGGATTTTGTCAATGGATTAAATTTTCAAGACTTAGAAGAACAAGTACAAAAAGAAAAAGACGAAATAGCGGTTACAAATATTATTGCATTTATTTGTCACGCTCACTGGGCAGGCGTTTCGAAAAATAAGATAAATTCCTTTTGCAAGAAGCTAAACCATTGGGAATTAGGAAAAAAAATAAAGCATGAAAATGCGGCATTGGGAATAATAACTGAGTATATTGCAGCCATTCGTTGGGCAGAGATAAACGATGAGGTCATAGTTGATTTTTGCAATGGATTGGATTTTCAAGAATTGGGAAAAAAATTGCAAGAAAAAACAGAAACTGTGTGGATATTTGATTTTATTATACTTACTCGTTGGTCAGGAGTTGACGTTGAGAAAATAAGTAAATTCATTCTTGAATTAGATTTTCAAAAACTTGGAATCGCAGCTTCACGTAACCAAGGAATATATGCAAAAATAAGTATTTTTATTGATTCCCTGTATTGGGCAAAAACAGATTTTCATAAAATCATGGTGTTTTATAATTCACTATCAAAAAGCCTTCTTGGTTATAGCGCATTAATTAAGGCTACCAGAGAATCGGGAATTCCCCATATTTCCAACTCAATTAAATATTTTCTTTACAAAACGTCTAAACAAGAACTCGAAATGATGCTAAAAAACTCTCCATACCATAACATTGGTATCTTTTTAAGCTCTTTTCAAAACAACGGAGAATTAATTCAAACTATACTACATGACAAAAAAATGAACTTCGCGATTTTTACAGAAATCTTCCATGAAAACATGTCCCATTGGTCTATAGGTAATATTGGAGAATATTTGTTTTCCTTCTACTTCATTAACAGAACAGATATCTCTCATAATCTTATTGCAATTATTGATACAAATATAGATACAATAGTTTCCAAAATGAAAAGTGATGCAATGGGAAGTATTTTTTCATTTTTATGGAATCTGTGGATAAGATCACGGGTAAACGAAATACCAAAGATTTTTTATTCACAAGATATTTTAGACATTCTTAAAAAAAGGATTTCTTATAAAATGGATTGCGATTTAGAGTATTCTTTAGCGATTATAGGCACCTATAATTTGATTCATGAAAAACCACTGTTTGACAAAATCCCAGAATACTTACTCGCTAACATCAAAGAGATTTGTCTAAGAAGGGCAAGAGAAAAATTACCTATAACATTCCCTTTATCTGCGAATTATCTCCAATTTTCCATAGAGGAGAAAAGGGTTATGTTAAACTCCTGTGATAGCTTGAATCTATCTTCGCAACTTACAAATCTAAAGGTCGCTATTGAACGTTTAAAAGCAAAGTTTCTGCAATAAGTAAATTCAATTCATTTGCAAGTTCCAAAAGCATAAAAGGCACTTCGCATGGCTCAGCTAACCATTTAAGCTTTTTGGCTCACAGCCATTTTTGCCATCCGTTAATTCCATGTTTGTCTTCTGTCGCTATTTTCCTTAGCCATTTAGATTTTCCCCCTGTCAGGTCGCATTCGCTAAAAATGTAAAAGGCAGTAAAATGACGCTTTAGTATGACCCTGCGGTCAGTCACACGGTTGGTCAACAAACAATAAGATGGAATTTAACATTATTGAAAGGAGGTACAAATAAAAATGAAAAAAGAAATTCAGAAAAGCATAAGCGAATATGTTGAGTTGTATGACGCGATCCAGGAGAAGGCTCCAAGCGGCGAAGTTGCTATCGCGATTTTCCAGGAAATCGGTAAAGACAAGAGAACAGCAGAAATCGCTGAAGTAAGCAGTGACGGTTTGGCAACTGATAAGCAGAAGAAATACTTGAAAGATTTAGGGGTCGAGTTTAACGATTCAATCACTAAAAAAGAGGCTTCTGATTTGATTGAACAAACTAAGAATTGCTAAAAGGCATGAGCTGGTTTTAAAGAGCGGAGGCTATCGGTTCCTGCTTAAACTTTGAATGAACCCGTTATTTTTTTTGGGTTCATCCCTTTCGGGGAAGTTGGCGAACTATAAACGTAATAACTAAATTACAGGAGGAAAAATATGATGGAAACAAGCAATGAGACAATCGAAATTCCGATATCCGAAGAGGAACTAAACGAACTTTTGTTTGAAAACAAAAAGTTTAATTGGGATTTCAATGGAGTTCGAGTTTGTCTGTTTAAAAGTGGACGATGAGCGTAATATATTTCACGAATAAAGAGCTTGGTGACGTATATAACAATTTGGCGGGCATTGTAACGCGAGTTGATTCGATTATGGACATCAGTGCTGAGACGCTTATGCAGTTTATGGTGCGGGTTGGTCTTTGTAATCGTCTGGCTTACGAATGCAACTATCACCAGAAGGATTCAGAGAAGATTGTTTTGGAAATTCCTGATATCGAAGTTTCGGAATATTCAAGGATGTCGCTCAAAAAGCTGATCGAACGGCTTGGGCTGTTGGAGTATAATTGTGTTACGAACTCAGGAAGGTGTTTTCTTGACAGTAAAGATAAGAAGCTGTTTGGGGAATTGGCTCATAATTTAAGGCTTCGATATATCGAGTTTTTAGAAAAGCCTACTAAGTTGTAATTTTTTGAAGGGTCGGGTTAAAATCCCGGCTTTTTCTTTTTTTTGATATTGAAATTATGTGGATGGAAGTATGGGCTAGGCACACTTCGGCATGGACTGATATGTCGCCGGGAGAGAGCGACCGTGCATGCTTCATCTTAAAACTTTGCCCCTGTGGGCTTAAGATGGGTTTGCTTCGCAAACATATCGATAGCAAAGCATTAAGAATCGATGCAGCGTATCGCACCGGCTAGTGAGGCTACGCTTGCACTTGAACATCGGAGTGCAAGCTCTAATAAATAAATTTAAGGAGGTTTTAGAATGGAAGTTGATGGCAGACAGGCAAGGCAAGTTGGAAGAGTAACTGACCCTGCAACAGCTAAGCAGTTGGGGCTTTTAGCTAAGCTTGGCATTTATCCTAAGTGGCAAGCAACGACGCAAGAAGCCTCAGAGATGATCAGCAATTACAAGCTGATCTTGGCTACCGTAAATCATAGGCCTTTATAGGCCTTTTTTTTGCTAATTAGGATTTGTGTAGCTGGGTGCGCACCCAAACGCATAAAAAGCACTTCGCCGTACTCAGTTAGCCATTTAAGCCTTTGGGTTTTGGATTTTATGCCCTGACGGGCAGATTGTTTCCACTCTTTTTTTGAGCAATTTTGAGGTGTGGTAATTGTTGTGGTTTTTGGGAGTGGAAATTGATGTAGTTGTCGTTTGGGATCAAAAGACATAAAAGGCACTTCGCATGGCTCAGCTAACCATTTAAGTTTTTTGATTGATAAGGTGTCCGGTTTGAAATCGGACTGGGCCTCGAGAGGCGGTTAGGACATCTTCGATGTCGGATATGTTGAGTCCCCTAACGGGGACGGATAGGGTCTCTTCGAGACCGGATATAGAGAGGGGATATAGGACCCCTTCGGGGTCAGGGATATTCCCCGCTCCCTTTGGTCGCGGGGGGAAAGGTATTGTTTTTTGTGGAACGGTGTATAAAGCCCATGGAACCGGAACGTCAGCATTTTTGGTAAGTTATTTATTTGCGGTTAGTTAAGTATTTAGGGGCGTGAAAACAAAAAAGAGCGAGCGGAACGTCAGAATTATTGTATTGCAACATCGAAAAGTATAAAAACCCTACTGTTTTGGTTGGATAGATGAGATCCGAAGGCGGTGTTTTCGACAGTTATTCTTCGTTCAAAAGTAAAGGGGAAAGAGAGATTGCAGGATTTCTTGGCGAACAGGAAATCGATTACCAATACGAGTATCCGCTGGCGATTATTAATATGGGTAAGACGAAAATTTGGTACCCTGACTTCAGATTGCCTGAATATGGCATGATAATAGAATATTTTGGGATGAATGGTAACAGCTCATATAATGACCAGATGGCCTACAAGATCAGGGCTTACAATGACGCTGGTATTGATGGAATTTATCTTGTGGAATCCACTATGAGAGGTCCGTGGCAGGCGATGATTATAGAAAGGATGGAGCAGGTTCTTGAGGGAAAACTGAGAAAGATTCAACGGCACAGGGCAAATATAGCTCTCGAAAATACGGTCTGATTGCTTAAATCTCTACCGTCCGACTGACTTATTCAGCAACTAATACAATATCGACCCTGCCGGCAATCAAAAGTCCGGCTTGGGCTAGCTTTTTTTCAATCGTCTCAAAGGCGGATTTGTCGGTTGCTACGACTATGACTTTGTGATATTTGGCGGCTAAATCCTGCTGGACATTCCGGATGAAATTGGATTTGCCGGTTTCGATTTCGATGGCGACTTTTTCGCCGTCTTTCTGAGCAACAACATCGACACGGCCTGATTGTCGGGACACCTCAAAACTTACCTGATAGCCATGTTCACGAAACCGCTGGGCATAGAATCGTTTCCAGTATTCATGAGCGATTGAGCCGTGTTGAGGTTCTGGTGAGTCAAGGTTGAGGGCGTCTTTGCTTTGCTTTGTTAGTCTCAATACGATCTTTCTTGTTTGGCCTATCTCTATTGTCTGGGATTCAAGCCAGCTCTGGTCTAATAGGTGCTGCTTTAATCTATTACCTGAGCCGGTACTAAGATTTAGTCTTTTATATCTTACCTTCACCCCGTCATCTGGGTAGGTAAGTATATCAGATAATAGTCTGAACGCATCGTCGTTCAGGGCTATATCAAGCAATGGAATCCGTGGAACCTGTCCGAATTCAGGGATATCTTGCTGTTGCACGGAGGTATTCCGGCTTGAACCTGCTCTTTTTGCGTTATTTACGGCAGAATACCTTGCTAACATATCATCTGTCACTGACCCTTTCTTTACATCCATAAGCGGGAACTTGACAAGAAAAGGACTCATCCAGCGGTCCTGGAGTTTTACTATGGCCTGGCCTACAGGGAGCATGCTGAAATAGTTTTTCTCATCAGTATCCAGTAATGAAACAGCAGCGGCTTTGTTTATATCGGCTGGGTCTTTCTGGTTCAGGCAGATAGTCGTATAGGTATTTCCCATCGCAGCGGCTGATAATAGATGCGGGTGTTGGTCGATTACAACTATTCCGATCCCCAGTTCCCGGCACTGTCGAAAGAGCATTTCAAGTGCAGTTTCGTTGGCGGTTTGAGCTCGCTTGTGCAATACATGGTGAGCCTCTTCTATGAAGATAACCAGCTTTAGTTTTTCACGGTCTGGCGATTTTAGTCTTACATAGTATAGCCAAAGGCATAACAATGGTATGAGAAATTTTTTGCTTTCCTGGGCTAATGCGTCGAGTTCGATAACAGTGTTTTCGTGCAGCATTTTTTCAGCAAGTTGTTGTTGTGAAATTCTATCGTTAGATGAGAGTTCTGAAAATTCTAAACTTTCCAGTGCCCGCATTGCAGTGACCTTCCAGCCGCCCATACGGCCATTGTCAGGGACTTTTTCGAGTTCTTTGATAATATCACCGGCTGTGGGACAAAGATTGCCCTGAGCGTATATAGAAGCGATTGCTTTTCGCAGGATGCTTCTTGAGCCGTCACCGAGTGTAAAGGCCTGGCTCATTACATCGACCAGCTGATTGACATACATATTTGATTCGGTGCCGGGTGGAACGACGAATGGGTTGAATGGGAATTTCGATATGGCTCTGCCGGGTGTGTAGATATTTAGTTTATCTTTGAAATTTGGGATTAAGTGACGAACGGTACGCTTCCAGTCCATGAATACGAATGGTATTTTTCTTTCGATTAGCTGAGCGAGAATATGGAATGTGACGTTTGTTTTGCCGGCACCGGAACGGCCAAGGATGGCCATGTTCTGCATAAGTTCATTGGTTGATATACCAAACGGCCATTTTTCCTTGTCATAGAGAATCGTGCCTAAATTAATAGGCCCTTCGGCCTTTTTTTCGGGTGGCAATGACAGTAAAATCTTGTTGTGAAAGTCACCGAGAGCTTGATAGGCAGTGGAAATGATCTGCTTTTCGAGCAGGGTTTTTAAGTCTGGATCGGCTAATTCCATTGCTCGTATCCACTGGCTAACCTTATACGGCATAAGAGGTTGGAGTTTTTTGGCAATTTTTTCGATATTCATATTTTAACAGCATTGTCACTTGGGTATAAAGCAAGAAGGTTTTATAAAGAATCAACTGAAGAGCTAAGATTTTAAGATAGTATCATTCAAGTTGCTTTTTATTCTGTTTTATGATATTATGGGTCTTTCCAGAATCAAGATTGTTCGATTAAGCAGTGATTGGCTTACAAAGAGAATTAGCGAGTATATTTTAGGAGGAGTGCATGTTTAAATATTCAGTTTTTTCATCTGCGAAGATATTGTTTGTCTGCCTGATAACCATTGCGTTTTATTCGACAGGTTTTGCTCTTAGTGGTAGCGGTACGTCAGGAGACCCTTATGTGATAACATCTGTGGCAGATTTTGATGTGTTTGCTAATCCGGCAAATGCCGCAACTTATTGGGCAAGTGGTGTTCATACGAAGCTGGCTTGTGATATCGATCTACCAGGAACGTATGCTACTGCAGTTATTGCACCGGATACGGACAACACAAACGAACAAACATTTGACGGCATTGAGTTTGCTGGCGAATTTAATGGTAATGATTACAAAATAACAAACCTTACGATCGATTCGGCAGGTGTGAAAAATAGTTACCTTGGTTTATTCGGGCAAATAGCAGCAGAAGGTCAGGTGATGAATCTTGGCATAGAAAATGTAAATGTAACCAGCAACGGAAGTGAAGCAGCTACTTACTTTATCGGCGGTTTATGCGGAAGAAGTCTTGGGACTATTACTAATTGCTACACGACAGGAAATGTTAGCGGAACCATTACAGGCTATATCGGCGGTTTGGCAGGACAGAATGAGGCAGGTGGTATAATTAATTCCTGCTATTCGAATGTCAGTGTATCAACAGGAGAAGGTTCTGGTTTTATTGGCGGATTGGCCGGAGTAAATATAGCGGCGGATATAAATAACTGCTACGCAACAGGCAGCGTTACCGCTACATATAACACGGACTGGCTTGGTGGCCTGATTGGAATAAACATAGTAATGACAGGTGGTGAGTTTAGCACTGTCAGCAATTGTTACGCAACCGGTAGTGTAGCCAACGGAAATGCATCCAGCAATATCGGTGGACTGGCAGGAGAAAATAATGGTGTCGGAGCCAGTGTTAATGATTGCTTCTGGGACATAGAGACGGGCGGGCCTGATAATAGTGTAGGTACGGGTAAAACAACTGCTCAAATGCAGAATATGAATACTTATCTCGATACCGAGTGGGATTTTATTGGTGAAGCTGATAACGGTACCGATGATTATTGGCGTCAGCCATATCAGGTTGGCTATCCTATACTCTACTGGCAGCGTGATATACCCGGAGATTTTACGGGCAGTTATGGTGTGAATTTTGAGGATTTTGCTGTATTCGCAAAAGATTGGCTAGCAGCAGCAAATGGGCTAGCCCCTGAGCAAACTGCACAGTTTTCAGGTCCTGCTATTGTGTGTGGCAGCTTCGGCAGGTCCGTTGCGATTGATGGCGATGTCGCTATCATAGGGGCAGGTGATGGTGTTAACCCTGGCAGGGCATATTTATTTGATTTAACAACAGGCACTCAACTTTATAAACTTGCCACTTCTGATTCGGCAAACCGTGATTACTTCGGCCATTCAGTTGCGATTGATGGCAATGTAGCTATCGTAGGGGCATCTGGTATTGATAGTTATACCGGCGCGGCATATTTATTTAATGCAACAACGGGCACACAGCTTGCAAAACTTGCCGCTTCTGATGCAGCGGCATCTGACTATTTTGGTGACTCAGTTGGGATTGATGGCAATGTTGCTATTGTTGGGGTAGATGGTGATGATGATGGGGGAAGTAGTTCCGGCTCGGCATACCTGTTTGATGTAACAACAGGCACACAACTTGCAAAATTAACCGCTTCTGACGCGGCGACAGATGATTACTTCGGCTATTCCGTTGCGATTGATGGCAATGTTGCTATAGTAGGGGCTCCATACAACGATGATGATGGTGATTATTCCGGTTCGGCATATTTATTTGATGTAACAACGGGTACACCACTTGCCAAACTTACAGCTTCTGATGCAATCGCAGAGGATTTCTTCGGCTATTCAGTTGCGATTGCTGGCGATGTTGCTATCGTTGGGTCGTATGGTTATGGTAGTAAATATGGCTCGGCATACCTGTTTGATGTAACAACAGGTACACAGATTGCTAAGCTTACCGCTTCTGATGCAGCAGCAGAGGACTACTTCGGCTCCTCTGTTGCGATTGCTGGCAATGTAGCTATTGTAGGAGCATCTAAAGATGACGATGGAAGCGATGATTCCGGCTCGGCATACCTATTTAATGTAACAACAGGCACACAACTTGCCAAGCTTACCGCTTCTGATGCAGCGGTAGGTGATAGCTTTGGCGGGTCTGTTGCGATTGATGGCGATGTCGCTATTGTTGGGGCAGCTTCGAAAAGAGGTGGGTATATCAGTCAAGGTGCGGTATATTTGTTTGAAAATAAAGGAATTACGCGTTCTGAAACCAACCTGAATAAAAGTGGCAGCATTGATATTGAAGACCTGATGATTTTTTGTGACAACTGGCTTGCAAATGGGCCCAGTGTTACTGTCCCTGATGTTGTCGATACTGAACAGTCTGCGGCTGAAACAGCAATCATAGATGCAGGCCTTACTGTTGGTACGATTACACAGGATTTCAGTGATACCGTTGTTGCAGGTAATGTAATAAGTCAGAATCCAGCGGCTGGCGAATTGCTGCCATTAAGTGAAGCAGTTGATCTGGTTGTAAGTTTAGGTCTGCCGATAATTCCAGATGTAACAGGTATGACTCAGGCAGCCGCAGAAGCTGCAATCACAGTTGCAACATTCACAGTAGGAACAGTAACTACCTCGTGCAGCGATACTGTTGCTGCAGGTAATGTGATAAACCAGAACCCGATCGGCGGCACCTCGGCTACAAGTGGTACTGTAGTTGATTTAGTAGTTTCCCTTGGACCCGAGGTTACTGTCCCTGATGTTGTCGATACTGAACAGTCTGCGGCTGAAACAACAATCCTAAATGCAGGCCTTTCTGTTGGTACAATTACACAAGAGTATAGTTATACTGTTGTTGCTGGTAATGTAATAAGTCAGAATCCAGCAGCTGGCGAATTGCTGCCACCAAGTGGAACAGTTGATCTGGTAGTTTCGCTTGGGCCTTATACAACTGATGATATAGTGTGGGTTTCTATTAATAATGATCCCGGAGTATCTGGCCATGAACCCTTTAACGGCGAGATGAGTAAATACGAAACGACCAATGCCCAGTATTGTCAGTATCTCAACGATGCTCTTGATTCCAATGACATCACTGTCAGCGGCAACTATGTCATAGGCACCAGCGGTCCTTATTCAGGCCTGAACTACTACCGCTTGGATGATGTGGGAGATACAAAGTATGGAGCTACCAATGGAGGAGCAGCACGGATAAACTGGACAGGCAGTTCCTTCACGGTTGACAGCGGCTTTGAAAATCATCCAGTTACTAATGTTAACTCCTATGGTGCAACGGAATTTGCGAGCTATTACGGCTGGCGATTACCTACTGAATGGGAATGGCAGGCGGTAGCAGACTATGACGGCAGTTATACCTATGGCTGCGGAACTACTATAAATACCAATATTGCGAATTATCGTACTTCGACTCACCCTTACGGCACGACGCCAGTGGGTATGTTTGGCACCTATGGCTATGGGATGTGCGACATGGCAGGGAATGTCGAGGAGTGGACGAGTAGTAGTTTTTTGAACTATCGCATGTACCGCGGCGGTAGCTGGTACGACATCGACATCTTCTGTGATGTCGCGAGCGGGGCCGGCCAGGACGATGACGACTTGAAATCCTTCACCGGGTTCCGAGTTTGTCGTTGAGTTCTTTTTCGCCTGAATTTTTCCTTTGGTGCTTATGGGTTTATCAATCAAAATATAGGCAGCCGTTTTTTTAAATATCAAGCTGTTCATGCTTGTTGATTAGATTGAGCAGACGGTCTTCGAGGGATTGGGTTTTTTCTTCGATTCGGAGGCTTAAGCTTCGGCGTTCTTTTTCGATATCGAAAAGCCTTTGCTTGAATTTTTCTTTTTCCGGAAAATGATAAGGGGCATACCGGGGTATACGCTGCTGCAGCTGCATTAGATCAGTATCAACATAGCACTCTAAACGAAGTAGTCTACGGAACTGTTCATCTTGGCGGTCTCTAAGCCGTTGTATCTGGTCAAGGGTTAAAGCGATCTCCCGTCTAAGCATTCCAGGGATCGACGTATCCGGCAGTCTAATGTTCGCTTCAGCGGCTAACTGATCGGCCTTATCTTCGAGGGTTTTTCCAAATCTGGGTCTCATTTTTATTTGCTGTAAGGGAACGCAACTTATAAAGATTTCCACTGTATTGCTATAGGGCCGCATCTGCTCGAATGAGAAGCTGTCTTAATTTAGTTCCTAAATCTGTCAGCTCATATCTTGGATGGGCTTTTTTTCTTATCTTCATGGGCCTGACTATATCCCTTGCTAAAAACAGCTTAATAATGTCCCTGACGTTATTGGCACTGATTTTAATGTTTGGGCGGTGGATTCTTAAAACTTTTTTTATCTCCGCCGGCTGCATGGGGGTGGTTAAGGTTTTGATGATGGCGGATCTATGATTGAAGTTTACCCAGCCGTAAAGATGCCAGTTTATATCTGGCAGGTTATATTCTTTATGGAGCAAGTCTAAACCCTGATGCAATTGTTTCCGACACCGTATGCCGAATTCTGTGAGCCCGTACAATCTGCTTTTTATTGCGCCTGGGTTTAGGCAGATCAAAAGGCCTTTGAAGGTGAATTTTGCTACGAGGTAGCTGCAGGTATCCACAGGTATACCAACTCTTTGGGATAGTTGCTTCGCTGTTATGGGTTGATTGATCGCTATCAGGATTTTTTTGCGATTTTCTTCTTCTACTATCCATTGGTATACGCTGCTGTTTTTCATTTTCAGTTATGTTGTGTAATTACTTTGAAGTGGTAGTGCCACTTAGGAATGACAGCAAATAGGGCTTTATAAAGCTTTCGGTTGCAATGTGTCGCTCAATAAATCAGTTCAAACTAATTTAAAGCTGTTTTCGATGAATTGATAACATGGAAAACGAAACAAAATGTGCTAACTGTATTCACGAGTTGGATATCGGGGCTGACGCAATAAAAGTTGACGAAGGCGTTATCGGCGTGAAGGATTTTGTGCCTTTGGAAAAGACTTTGTTCTTTTGCTCTGAACGGTGCCTTAGAGATTACTTCGATATGGGCGATCTGCCAAGCCTGCCGCCAAGAATCCCCAGGTAGATTAAATAACTATTTCTTTTTTATTTTACTTGGATTCAGAAATTTTCTTTATTATTTCGTTTATTATTTTGTTTGTTTGCTCCTTTTCTTTTTCAAGAGATTCGGTTCGCAATTTAAAGTCATTCAATTCTGCTTCTAGTTTGGCTGTATCGGTATTTGCTTTTATTCTCTGAATCCTGTTACACTCCGTTTGCTTGTCCAGATCAAGTTTTAATTCTTCGAATCTACTTTGCTTGACATTTTCATCGATATGTTTCAATTTGATCCCGCTTCGATTCAAGTAATCGTTAGGTACCATAGTGCCATAAGCCCACCCAAAAAATTCGACAAGGTCAGTATAACTTTTTAATATACTTTTGTCGACGAGCCAAGTAGCACAGGTGCTTCTAAATAAGTGAGGATGAAGTGGAAGAGAAAATTTCTCGCCCAGTCTTCGGAGCCATAACTTTACTGCATTGTGAGTTTTCTCAAAAACTGGATCGTTTGGTTTTAAACCATCATTTTTTCTTTTGTCTAAGTATTGTTTGACGATTTTATGACAATTGGGGCCATATAACGCTATCATTCTCCCCTTTGTTTTGCTGTTCTCATGTTTTATCCAGATATTTACATATTCTTCGCCTTTTTCAGTATTTGGCAGAAAGATGTCAGGTTCTGTAACTCCATGGAATTCTGATGCCCTAAAGCCTCCCCAAACATTAACAAGCAGGTAATATCTATGACATAAATCCGAACAAGATTCATATATCTTGTCGAAATCTTCGTAGCTTAAGGATTCGGGTTCTTTTTTGACATGGGTTAAAATAATTTTGACGATTTTTAAAAAATTCGCCAATTTGTCTGGCTGATTTTCTAATCTGAATTTCAAGTACAGAGCGAGGCTTTTAAGAAATTTATCTTTCCCCTTCTTGGCATAATTGCCTGTCTCGATCCATTTAAGTTTGCCATTAATTTTTCTACGAACCTTCTTCTTGATTTTATCCTGCATTAGACAATCAACGAAATCACATAAATCATCTTCCTTAATCTCATCAAACGATTTATTGATAAAAGATAAGGGCAATTTAAGTTTACATAGAACATCCTCGATGGTGCCATCAACGTTTTTTCCTATTCTTCCTGTTATTCTGCCATTTGCATATTCATTTGCAAATTCTGATATTTTGATCTTTTCGATTTCAGGGATGTCCCACTTGAGGATTTCCTCTAATTTCTTTTTGTAATCATACTTATTTGTATAGACTGTCATACAGAATAATAATATCCAGCATTTATAAAGTTTATCCTGTGTGTCATTAGAAACAACAATACTCTTAAGATTTGGGTCGAAACTAACCTCCAGACTAACGAAGCCAACAATGACTCCATAGCTCAGTCTGGTTAGAGCACTTGACTCTTAATCAAGGTGTCGGGGGTTCAAATCCCCCTGGGGTCATTTTGATTATGATAATAGCTTGCAGGAATATTTGCCCTTACAAGCATATCGGCATATTTAGAATTACTAATATTTATACTTTTACCTGATGATCGCTGTAATCCTATACAGTTGAAAATATTTATAGGTGAAATCTTTGTTCTTGATATGACAAAAGAAGAATCTAAGCTGGGTAGTAAAATGGATGAGATTTTGCGTTTAGCTCGCGAGATCGAATATTTAACCAGACCATCGAAATATGTTGAGAACAAGGTTGCAGGTTAAGATAATAATTTTTTAGTGATACTGTTTTTTAAGATAATGTGAGAAATTGTTTTTGTCTTATGATTTTTGCAATTCTATGATAGGTTACGGCTCTATAGCAAATCAGTTCAAAGCTTATAAAGGAATCTGGCAAATAAAAAAACTTAGCGACAGCCCATCGAGGGTTATCGCTAAGTCAACTAATTTTGCTTTGCTCTTAAATCTGCTTTGGATTGTTCAAACTTAGATGCTTGATATTTGCTATCATTTAGCGTCTCTTCGCAAAACACACTCCAGTCGCCGTAATAGCATCCATCATAGTAAAGCATGTCTTCGTAAATGAGCAATTCATCGCAGTTCCAGTCTAATCGGCCAAGTTTAACGTGGCATGCATAAGTTGTATGGACAAACTTATATGGTCCCAAAACAGGTCCATCACTTCCCCAGTCATCCATATCCTGATTAGGGTCGGTTCTGCCATGAAATAATCTTATGTACAGCATAATCAAAATCTCCTTTAAGCTACAACAGGTTCCAGGACTTTGATTGTCTTTGGCACAAGGATTTCTTCTTCGGCGATGCGGTAGTTCTTGCAGATGTCAATGTACTCAGCGACTATTGTCCCACAGAGCTTGTCAAAATCCTGCACCAGATCAACTCGTTCTCGAAGCTGGCTTAACGTCCAGCCTTCAAAATCCTCATACATATCCACATCCTTACCCGGCCAGGTAAATATCTGCATATCTGTTTGCTTGAAGTTTACACGGGCTTTAGCATCACATCTGCCGCAGATGCCAATTTCACATTCAGCAACAGTTTGGTAATTTTTCTGGCCGCAATGCGTGCAGTAGCTCTTATAGCCGCTCGGCTTTATGCCGCCTCTATAAAGGACAACATAACCGCCGCTTCTGCCATTGATTCCTGCCTGCCACTGCCATTCATGCCTTCTGCCAAAATCTTCAAGCAGGTCGCTTAGTTTCTCCTGCCATTCTGTAATCCAAAGCATTTCCCACCAGGTGTCGCTGTCAATATCATCCGGCTTGTCAATGTTGTATAGCTTTATACAGTTCGCATAGCTTGTCGATCTGTTCCAACTGTTCATGGTGTTGTACCTGAAATGCTTCTTTAGAAAAGCTGCCATCACTTCCCTATACCGTTTATCAATTTCCTTATAAAACATTTTTCACCTCATAAATTTAATCCATAATTAAAGCACCTTTTTTCATTGCCTCGCCAATATTGGAATAGGCACCGTCAAGTATCTGGCTTTCAGTTAATTCCTGCTCGCTGTCATCAATGAGATTCAGCACATAGAAACTGTTATCTTCAGGGAAATATCTGATATGCTTTGAACTGCTCAAGCTGCCATTAAGCAGGATGAAACAGTCCAGGCCGTTCTTTGCCAGTTCTTTAAGCTGTTCGATTGCTCTTATTTGTTTATCTTTGATTTCTTGCTTTGTCATATTTACCCTCATTTAGTAAAAGTGGCTTAGCGACAGCCAAACATCGCTATCGCTAAGCTCTGGTTAACATTAACATGTACCAACATTAATCTCCGAAGCCAGCAGATTAATCTGTATATCAGGGTCAACCGGCAAAAGCCGAAGGTATTTGGTGAATTGAGCGAGCATAAAGCCTGCTGCAATATTGGCACAGTAAATCGTGGTTTTTGCTGTGCAGGGACCTGCCTGTGCCTGCTCTGCTGCAAAGAGTGTCTGGGGATAGTATTGTCTGCTCTTTTCATCACAGGCGGTTATTACTCGCAGAACTTCAGCAGACATCCTTCCGTCAACAAAGAAATTTGCCTTGTCCTTTACAGCATCCCAAATGTGTTTACGTGTCTCAATTTTATCCACGCAGCAGAAAACGCAGTTGCCGACAAGAGCCGAACGTTTGAATCGCTCATTGATTGTATAAAGCTCTAACTTCGGGTTTATCTGGTGGCATATGTCTGCCGTTGCATGTACCTTGAAACGCTTTAAATCATCTTCAAAGTATCCCTGGCTTGCAATGTTGCTTTCTTCAACAACATCGTGGTCTACAAGCTGCATCCATGGTAACCCGATAGCCGCAAGCTGTGATGCAACCTGCCTGCCAATTGCGCCAACGCCAATCACAGTTGCTTTACAATCCATGATTCGCTCTCTTGGCACAATATCAGCCTGTCTTGAGAATCTGTCATCCATAGAACACCTCGCTTTCTTCGTCCCAGAAGTCACTTTTGATTGCTAATTCTTCCATGAACATTTCACGTTCCGTAGGCTCCATCCGGTCAATCTCTGAAAGCAAATCCTCACTTGAAAACAATGGAACCTTGCTGAAATTTTCATTGCCAAACAGTTCAACTTCCTTTTGCTGATTGGCAGCAGGTTGTTTTAGCTTGTCTGTCTGTTTGAAAATTTCATCTTCGATAACGCTATCTTTATACTGCTGCTTCCAGAGTTCAAAATTGGTTGCATCAAATTCACAGCCGTAATCGACATAGACTGGAATCTTTACCTCGCCGCCCGGCCCGACATTGAATCTAAGCCTTGCAAAAGTACCGCCATCTTGTGCCACAATGCACATTACTGACCAGTCGCAGCTTCCAAATACCCTGGTGAAAGTCGCTTCATCGGTCATACTCGGCTCTGGTGAATTGCCCGGATGTGTATGCAGCCAGATGCGGGCGAATTGCTCGGGTTTTCTGCCGGCAGCAACCTGATCTTCAAAGAAGTCCGCCACAGATTCGTCCGCAAAAGCAACTGATACCCCGGTGACTTTTTGTTTAACAAGGGCGAAGTCCGTAACAAACAGTAAATCATTAGCCTGTGTTATCCCGAATCCGCCGACTTCGTTATCTGTTACATCACGCATGAACAATAGTTTCGCCCAGGCTGTCGGACTGAACCGAAGCATTGGCTTTGGGTTCTTCTGAGAGTTGTTCCTGTTCTTCATTTTCGCTTTCCTTTCTCTGCTCTTGGCAGTTTTGACATAATCCTTCTTCATCTAAGCAATCCTTACAGAATGTCTCTTCGCAATCCTTGCATTTGGCAGTACAGTTATGACAGACAGGCTCATTGCATGAGGGACACTCATAAGCACACCCCAGACACATTGCCGTATCGCACATCTGGCAATAGCTGCTGCACTGCGAGCAGTAATCCCTGTCGCAATATTCACAGTAGTAGCGGTCATCGTCTGACACTGTGCAGCCGCAGTCATAGCAGGATGTGCCTTCCCAGTCGTCCAATGAAATGTATGGACTGCTCGGGTTGTAGGTCTGCAGGATATTTACAATCAATGTGAAAAAATCACAGAATCGTCCCTGCTCTATAGCACTTTTAATAGCAACATGGCCATCGCCTTCACATAGCCTTTCGTCGCTTACATGCGGATGTGTGACACTGTCGTTGGCACCTGCTGGGTTAGGCTCTAAGGCAATTATCCTGAAGGGAGCATCGCTGTAGAGCTTGCTTATCTGGTCGATGGCTAGTTTCACTTCAAATGGCCCCAACGGGATATCATTTAGAGTAATCGGCTCGGTTGTTACAGAGATAGCTTTTTCATTTGAATCAAATTTTATCTCGCCAAATTCCTGCTCTATCTGGGCAAGCTCTGCATAAATATCAGCCAGTTTAGGCAGCACCGTTTCATCATCGTTGACAAGCTCTTTGAATTTCTGCAGGTAATATGAAAAGTCATTGAGATTCCTGCTTACCCTCGATCTGATATTGTCCGCACCGGTTAACCAGCCTTTTTCAATCGCTCTATGAAAAAGATGGGAGTCTTTTGTAGCATCAGAGCATCTAATGCCAAAATCCTCCATTACATTTTGAATCTGCCGCAGTTTTGCCTTTCGAAGCTCATACAAGCTGTCCAGCAGTAGATTTGACAGCTTTATAAGATTTTTTTGTTTTTCCATAAAATTTCCTTTGCGCATAAAAAGGCCTCCGCCTATAATGAATATAGACAGAGGCCTTACGGTTAATATTGGCTTTGGCGTGGCTTGTTACGCTATAACAAGTCGCGCGCCCTCTATCTTGGTCGGGGTTATTGTCACGCGGTCGCCGTCCTGCAGAACATAGTCTTTGGGAACAGGCTGGCGGTTGATACGAATCAGGTAATCTGAAGATTCTCTTCCTTCCATCTTGATAGTGAAAAACTGCTCCACCGTTGTTCCATCGGTGACATTAACGTAATCAGCAAACCCAGCTCCATCATTGTTCACAAATAAAATCCTCATTGTAATTTTCCTTTCGATAAATTTGTTAATAGTTTGTTTTGTTTCAATACATTTTTTTACGGTCTATCAGCAATGCTGCTGAGGCGGACTGCGCGCATAGAATCCCTTTCTTAACATAATGTTTCCTTTCGCTTAATGGGTTTTAGAGATTTGTACTTACGGTTAGTTTGTTACAACACTGGTGTATTTAGCGATAGCATCTTTTGCCTGCTGTATCTCCTCAACATCGCCGAGATTTATCTGATTATCCAATCGGTAGAGTATATCCGTCGTATAAGAGGTTAATACCTTGCAGACTTCCAGTAAATCTGCTGCCGAACTGGCAATTCGTGTTGTCATCAATTCATCCGGCAACTCTGGAATACTGTGTAACGTAATTTGCGTCTTTATCCATTCATCAAGAGTTGTTTCCTGAACGCTCTTGATCTTCAGCCTGATACAGCCGCAGACAAATTCAAACTCATCAGAGTTGTCGGTGTTGTGATCCTGCGGTTCATCGCCGTCATCATACCACTGTTGAAAATAGTCCCTGGCAATCTGCCGGGCTTGGTCGATGTTCTCGGCTGCAAGCAGCTTACTTTGAGAGTATTCCTGCTCGCCGTTGTATTCGGTTGCCTGTACTTCATATAGTTTCATGGTTTATGTCCTCCTGGATTTTGTTGTTTTGATTGACAACAGCTTGAAGAGCATGCAATACTGACTCTACATCTTCTCTTGCCCGCTCCATAACCCGGATTGCTCCATCAAGGGTGCTTTCACCGCCCTCGATAATTTCAACTACCATAAACTTGAACAGGCCATCTCCGATGTTTTCACCAGTTACTTTTGCCAGCAAGTCTTGCAGACTGCGACAATCTTGTTCAGGGTCGATAGGCAGGATGTCAGCATGCGGATAAGCATCATAGATTACACGAGCGATATTGATTTTATTTTGGGTTTTGGTCATGATTTTACCTTTCAAAATTTACATGGTTTCTGGTTTTTGGATACGATGTGATATTATTGTGTCGCTCTGCACGCATCCAGACAGGGTTCACTGCAAAATAAAAGACCTTTCCATTTGATGGCTTCTCCGTTTATCTCTTTTTTGCACCAGTTGCATCTTATACGGGCGGTTTCTCTGGCCTTCTCAAGGTCAATAATCTGCGGCTCTTCTCTATTGATATCATCAAAGATTATTAATCTGAGTCTGCTTTGCCAAATCTCAATACCAACAGGCCAACCCTCGTCATCCATGGCACACTTTTCACCGTAGCCATCTGGCTGAATCCATATTTGGCCGCCTTCGGATAAAATATTTACCTTTATCTCGACAGGCGCAGAATCCGGACACTGCTCTTTGATGTTGATTGAATAAGTTTCTTTCGCCATAAATTCTTCCTTTCGTTATTTACTATCTACAACTTCATAGCCAGTGATTTCGGTATCCAGAATATCAGCGGCAGTGGTCGTATCATTTACATGGTAATCCAGTTCGTTGACCACTTCTGATATTTCAATACCTTCATCTACCGACATCACGATACGCATTTCCAGTTTTATTGTTACCTTTCTCATTGGTATCTCCTGATTGGTTTAATCTTTTGGTATCCAGCCGAGGTCTCTTAGCAGTTCATCCAGGATTTTTATCTCATAGGCAAACTGTCTTGACTGCTCGCCGCCGACATCGATGCTCGTAAGCACATCTCCCAGCCGGTCAATGATTTCATCTTTGCTCACCATAGTCATATTGAACGGGTGATACTCATGTTCAGGCGCTTCGATTGAATCACCCTTGATGTTTTCAAACTGAACATCATCGCCGGCAACAAATTCCTGGTGAATGCACCTGAACTTGCCTATGCTGTTTTTGCGATACTTCTGTACCACGAATCCTGTTGTAATCTTGTTGAATTCCAGGTATTCAGACAAATCAAGTTTTGTCTGTTTGCCCTGACTATCCAGAATTACCAGGATAGGTTCAAAGGCATCTTCAGCTCTCATCATCTGCCAGGCTGTTTCAGCGGCTTTTCTTTCATCAGCAGCACCAACATCAATTGCATAAATAACCCGAAATAGTGGTTCTTTGCCTTTGTCCCTAGGAGGCGGTTCTATTTGGTAATTTTTACTACTCATTTACATTCCTCCTCTCTGAACATCTCAGGTGCAATCTCTTCAAGCATCTTTGGCTTAAAATGCAGGTCTCGCTCAATAGGTAATCCCATCGGACCTCTTACCTCCTCAAGTTCACTTAAAAGGAAGTACCCGAATTCCCGTTCATGGCCAAATACCAAGCCAAAGAACTTAAAGTCCACTTCCTTGCCTGATTCATCGACCACGGGTTCACCCTCGGTTGCAAGCCAAGTCCACGAACTTGATGGGGTGAAGTATTTTACATGAACAACAGCTTTGCCGCCTTTGCCATCCTGTGAATAAAGAGGCGGTAATTGTTCACGGATTTCCTTTGGCAGCAGCTTCATACCTCTGATTTTGTCGTTGGCGATGACCTTCTTTGCACGCTCAACAGCACTCGTATCCGCTATTGCCACAGCATTGGTTTCAGGAATGCCGCAGGCCGCTGCGATACCGCACAAAAAGTTAGCCATATTCTCTGCCTGTTTTTTTCTGCTGAGTGGATCGGATTCGCAAGCTGGTATCGGCTGTGTTAAAATCTCAACCTGATCCGGCTCAAGCTCGATAACAACTCTGCCGTTATCTTCTCCGTACCATTCAAAGTAGCCATAACCTTTTACATAATCTGCCGGCTCTCTGCCTGCTGTCATGTCACCGACATTGCCTTTCTGTAGTTTTGAAAAGCCTTCCATGTACCTCGTGGATTCTTCTGTGGTTGCAGATTCACCATTACCGTGAAGCCTTACTTTGGCTCCGCGAATGTCCCTGTGGAAGTTACCTTCCAAATCAAACACGACTTTCCCATCCATACCGGCAAATCTCATCCAGCCAGTAACTTTGCCCGGGACAGTATTGTCCAGAACGCCTTCAATAAATTGTTCATTTGGTCTCCAAGCCATAATTTCACCTTTTTCCTTTCAATTGATAAGATGTTGTTAAAAACAAAAAGCACATCTCTCAACTTTGAAGAGATGTGCTTTGACGATTGATACTGAACTGATTTTAAGCAGACTCGACAGGCGGATTTACTCTTTGTCTCCTCCCATCCTTGAAAACAATCTCAAGACTATTGTCTGAAAATATTGTAATCTTCTGCCATTTTTCATACAGCGGATACAGCTCTTTTATGAGTTGCTGCCTTACTGTTTCATACGGCCCTATAAGCTCGTTCCAGAATTCATCCAACTCTTTCTCAAAGTAGGAAAGTTGGGTATCGAAACTGTCGCCTTCATCGCTGTAGCCTCCCAGATGGAACCATATATTCTCGGCGGATAAATGGTTTCTTGCGTCTTTGGTTACACATACAGTTTCTTCCGACCATTGATATTTACCTTTTGGTGGTTTTGTTATGACTGCCATATCGATATCGGAACTGAATGTCTTTCCATCGGATGTGTGGACTGTTACGATAAGCTTATCGAAACATGCTATTTCACCGCAGTTGATCGAGTGCCGGAGCTTCTCTTTGCCTTTTGTAACTTCAACCTTTGTTACCTTTGGCAGCTTAGTCCAACTGTAACCCATATAACAGCCACCGATAGTCACAGGCACAAAGGGCTTATCCTTAAAATCTCCCAGTGCTCCCAATAAATGGGCATTTGTCTCAGCCATATCATTTTTTGAGTCTCCGTTAAAACACAGATAGCCATCTTCGACTTTGAAATTCTTCAGTACTGCTATCTCAACAGGCTCGTTATATTCACCGCTGATAAGACCGACTGTGTACTGAGGCTCAGCTTCTGGCAATTCAATGCCAAGCTCCTTTGCACGCAGGTACTCTTCATAGGATAGCGTATGGGTTTTCTGCCTCTGGAAATATTTGTAATACTCCAGTTCGATGGCTACCTTGAGCTGCTCGAAGGCCTGATTTTCCACCAGCCTTGTTCTTGCCGGAAGCATAAGGCGGATGTCGGTCTGGTCTGCAATATCCACCAGGATTGCAATACCAGGCCTATTCTTACTCGGCCAGTAATCTAACTGCACAACCTGGCCGTGGAAATTCACCAGCACTCTGCCGTGATACCAGGTTGATGTCCAATTTTTGTGATATTTGGATATTTCCTTTGTAACTTCAATCTTGCAGCCGGGGTTTGCATAATGTATAGCTTCGCTGCTACAGAACGGCATCTGGTGGCAGTACTTGCCATCTACGATAACCCGGATACCTGCAAAGACAGCATGTTTTTCAACAAGCTCCATATCCCACGGCTTTTCATCCCTGAATTTAACAATGGTTCCGTTTACTTCTTTTGGGATTGTCATTACCTGTACCGGCTTGCCTGTCCAGCCATCCTTGTCGATAACAATTTGCCTGTCGCCGGATACAATCGTTACTTCTTTGGGAGCAAGACTGAAAAGTCCTACACCTGCAGGATCTTCGCCTGCTTCGAGCTTTTCATCCCAGCCGCTACATCCTAAATCCAGCAGCTTCTGGAAATCCTCAATGCCGCAGCCGTTATCTTCAACGGTTACAAATCCATCCTTGTTGGCGATTCGTACCTCTGCTGCTCCTGCTCTTCTTGCATTTTGCAGGATCTCAATGACCCTACCATCAGCAGTACCCAGAAAAAATCTGTCTGCCTTGGTTAACAACCTCGGATTTACTTTTGCACAAATTGTTTGTTGCATAGTTACACTTTCCTTTCTTTGAATAAGGTTAATAAAAAAAGCACGCCTCTTGGCCCAAAGAGATGTGCTTGAACAGACGTATTTCACAGGTATTCCGATAGGTATTCCGGCTGTGGATTGGTATTCCAGGGCGGAAAACCTATGAGAAATGTAAGTTTGAAATGCAGTTCCAACTAGAAAGAGATTTTACTGATACTTTTGTTACAGCAGGTCATTTCCTAACCTTGTTGCTGTGTGTTTTGAATCGCTGTTACTGGAGTGTCGTTTCTTAACCATGTTTTGAAAAACACGGAGTAGTTGTCAATGGATCAAGAGCACGGATGTGCTGTGCGATTTTTGGCGTAAAGCCTTTTGGGGTTTTTTGTTTATAGTAATACTTTTGGTAAAAAAACCGGCTATATAAAGGTTCGCCTGATTTGCTCAGTCAACGAAAAAACGAAAGGTTTATAAAGGATACTTGAGGCTTATAAATATGGTTGGAAACAACCATACCGCAGGGATACTGTGGAATTGGTTAAATTGTGATATGTTCGAGAGCCAAAACAAATGGTTGGCTCTCAAAATGGCTGCCCAACCTGAGAGGTCAAGTTGGGCAGCTTTATATTCATCCAGATTATATATCCTATTTTTATGTAAAAATTTTTAGAATCTTTGTTTCTAAGCTAAAAATGAGCACTCATTCTCTTTGGCAAAGATGAGATTTGACATGGATGGAGACAAAATAGTGACATGATTCCACCATAGGTTCAAATCATAAAGACAATTGCTTTTATCAACTCAGGCATAATCTTTGATCTTATATCAGACACTATGTTCTAAACCAATTCTGTGTTTTCAGGCAAAACTTTACCAGCATAAGCATAACCGGCACTTCAATCAACACTCCGACTTCCATGGCCAAAGTTACACCGGAAGACAGACCAACCATAGTTTGTTTGATGGTTATTTGTTTTTTGCCGGAGGAAACCAGTATGTAGTTCTGTTCGCAATTTTTACCAGTGTCAGCATAACCGGCACCTCGACAAGTACGCCTACAATGGTTGCCAGTACTGCTGGTGAAGATGCCCCAAATAACGATATCGCAACTGCAACTGAAAGCTCAAAAAAGTTGGAGGCTCCGATCATACCGGCTGGGGCAGCAATATTATGGGAGAGTTTTAGCTTTATGCAGGGCAGGTATGAAATAAAGAATATTAAGTAGGTCTGGATAGTCAAAGGAATGGCAATAAGAAGAATATGCAATGGATTTTTTATGATGACATCGCCTTGAAAGGAAAAGATAATTACCAGGGTCAGCAGCAATCCAATAATAGTGATATTGTTGAATTTAGAAACAAATGTTGTATTAAAATACGCTTCGCCTTTTGTTTTAATCACATGTATTCTGGTTACTATTCCGCCAACCAATGGAATAACAACAAAAAGAACCACGGACAGCAACAATGTAGCCCAAGGGATGGTGATGCCGCCGATACCAAGCAATAACGCCACGATTGGAGTAAACGCAATCAGAATAATAAGATCGTTCGTTGCCACCTGAACCACGGTATACGCAGCATCTCCCTTGGTCAGGTAACTCCAGACAAATACCATGGCCGTACATGGAGCCGCCCCCAAAAGAATGGCACCGGCAAGATAGCTCTTGGCAAGGTCGGCTGGAATTATAGCCTTGAAAACAACAAAAAAGAAAAAGTAGGCAATGCCAAACATCGTAAATGGTTTGATCAGCCAATTGGCTATCCATGTCACAAAAAGCCCACTCGGGTTTTTACCGACATTTTTGATGCTTGCAAAATCAACTTTCATCATCATAGGATAAATCATCAGCCAGATTAATATGGCAATGGGTATAGACACTTGAGCATATTCAAATTTACTCAGAAACTGCGGGATTGCCGGTATGAATTTGCCGATCAATACCCCTGCAATCATACAAATCAAAACCCACAGAGTGAGATATTTTTCAAAAACATTTAATCCTTTTGTCTGAACCTGTTCTGCTTTCTGTTCTTTCATATCGTACAATCCCTTACTATTTAGTTTTGAACGCTGTAACATTAACACTGACAATATAGTCGCTGAGTTTTGCGCCCTGCGGCAAAGACTCTTTGACCTGTCTATAAAGCGGATCATTACAATCGGCCATTACATCAATGCTGTAGGCCTTTTCATCTATCTGAATATTACTCAAACCGGCCTGCTTCGCCATTTTTATGGTTTCATCGACAAGAATTGCACCAGCGACACAGCTTACCAGTGCAGCGGCGGACTCAAGAATTTCCTTTGGCAAAGGTTTTTTTAACGCCAGATCTGAAACACAGGCTTTGCCGCCCGACTTTAACACGCGGCCTATCTCATTCCATACCTGCTGCTTATCCGGTGAAAGATTGATTACGCAGTTGGAAATTATTACATCAATACTCGAATCTGCTACGGGGAGGTACTCAATTTCGCCAAGTCTGAACTCTACGTTAGAAAGTCCTGTTTTTTCTGTGAACTTGGAAATACTCCCTCTTGCTTTGCTGAGCATATCGGGCGTCATATCGACGCCGATTGCCTTGCCTGTTGGACCAATCTTCTTGGCAGCAATAAAAACATCAAATCCTCCGCCGCTGCCCAAATCCAAAACTACCTGTCCCTGCTTGATGTCCGCAATAGCAGTCGGATTACCACAGGAAAGCCCCATATTGGCACCATCAGGCAATGCCTCCAGATCTTCATTTGTATAGCCCATTGCCTCAGCATGTTTGTCAGGCGATGAGGAACCACAGCAAGCCGGGGAGTCAGAGCAACATCCGGATTTGCCTTTAGCTATTTTCGCATATCCTTGACGAACTGCCTCTCTTATGTTTTCGTTTGATTCAGCAACCATATAGCACCTCAAAATCCTTTTTCATCTAACTCATATAAAAAGATTGAACACATAACCGCCAATAACTGCGGTAGCGAAAATAACCGCTACAATAGAGGCTACCAGCCGTTTTCGGAATATGCTTGCCAGCATAGCCATTTCCGGGATTGCCATGCCCGCGCCGCCTATAATCAAAGCTATGACAGCCCCCATACTCATTCCCTTTTGTGCCAAGGCAAGTCCAATGGGTATCGCTGTTTCAGCGCGGATATAAAGAGGAATACCAACAAGAGCAGCAACTGGGATAGCAAAAGGATTCTGAGGTCCTGCGACTTTGACGACAAATTCTTGTGGCATATAACCATAAATCCCAGCACCAATACCAACGCCTATAAGAAGATAAACGAAAACCGCACTAAAATCCTGCCACGCTGACTTAAAAGCGACTTTGACTTTTCCCCAAAACCAGGAAGGAATTTCATTCTCTTTGCTGCAACAGCAAGATTGTTTCGCCCTTATATCCTTGACAAATTTGGCGCCGCCGGTTTTTTCCAATACGACACCGAAAAAAATAGAGCCAAAAAAAGTTACACTGAAATATAGCACACAGGCTTTCAGCCCCATAAGTGCCGCTACCATACTAAGTATAATAGGGTTAAGAAGAGGAGAAGCAATAACAAATGACATAACGGGACCAAAAGGGGCTCCGGCATTAAGCATTCCTAGTGTCATAGGAATGGTCGAACAGGCACAAAATGGCGTCAGAGCGCCAACAGTAGCTCCAAGAAAATTACCTATAATTCCTCGTCTTGAGAGCCATACCTTGAGTTTTTCTTTAGGAATGTACATCAAGACAAGTGCTACAATTGTACTGATTCCAATAAATAAGACCGTTAACTCTGCTGTAATAAACAAGAAGTATTCAACTGTCTTGGCCAAAGTATTCATCTATTATTCTATATCCTTATTTCAAAAATTCTTTTTCCAACAGTTCATCCATCTGACCTGCCGCACCTTTTCTAACCATCTTGCCAACTTCAATGGCCTGTTTGATCAATTCAGGTTTAATATTCAGTTCATTCGCTTTGCCAGTATGGTACTTCACACACGGGTGACAATTGCAAGCCACCGACGCTCCGATAGCGATCAATTCCTTCATTTTGGCATCGAGCATTTTGTTTTCCTTTTTCAGCAAATGAACTTTTTTCAAAACGTGACCATAAAATAGAACCCCGCGATGACAAGAACCACTCCGGCAAGCCAGCGAATTGCAGTGTCAGCGCCTTTTGCGGCGAGGCTGACCTTGCTTAACGAAATTCCCAACAACACCGCTCCTAACGGCAGGCTGAAACCGATGGCGAACATCGCCAGCATGAGTACTGCCCAGAAGACTTTCCCTTGCAGGATCGCCGCTCCAATCACGATGAAAATGCCGGGATTACATGGCAGGGAACTGGCAGCAACGATGCCGCCTAGTATAAGACCAGCCAATACTGCTCCGGATTTTCCCAACCTGCTTTTGACGCCCTCGAACTTGCCAAATGAGAGTTTAAAAGGCAATAGGTTAAGGGCTGCCAGGCCGAGAAAGACTGCCACAATACCGGCAAATACCTTCCAGTACTGTCCCAAGATACTTTGGGCAACTTGCCCGATGAACCCGGCAATCCCACCAATAATCATCAGGGAGACAATTGTTCCTAAGGTAAAAAGCAGTGCTGTTTTAACGGCAGCCTTTCGAGTGTCATTTGCTTGAGCACCGGAATAACCCACAAGAATCCCCAACGCCGGGAGTGTACAACAGGCACTGGTGACGGCACTGACCACTCCAAGAACCAAAGCAAAAACAAGACCCAATGGTTCTGAAGCCACTTGCTGCAATGCGTTTGTTATATATTCGAGCATTATAATAATCCTTATTTATAATCTGGGGCCTGTGGCTGGGGCGGCTGAAGGTCCACAACCTGAAGATGCTGGTCCGCAACCTGAAGATGAGGGTCCACAGCCTGCACTGGCGGATGCGACATAAGCCTGCAAAATTTTCGTTTCAGTTATTTCTCCAGATACAGCCCCCATACCACGTCCTTTGCTCATTACCAGCATACCTGGCAATGTCAATTGAGCAGCAAGGTTGGCATATTCAGGTGAACTGGATTGTATAGTATATAAGCCAAGTTTTGCACCTTTGGATTCTATTTTCTGCTTGGCGGATGCTATTGCATCGAAAGTTTCCTTACTAACTATGTCACTATTTTTAGCTGGTACAAAAATAAATACGGCATCCTTGTCTATAGCTACTTTGTTCAGTGTTGCAAGTGAATCCAGAAACTCGCCCACTTTTTTATTTTCCTCGACCGCTTTAACTACAGGTTCCTGTTTATCGATAGTAGAGGTTACAGAATTCTGTTCATTAACTTCATTTGCAATAGGAGCCGCAAATGCAGTTGTTGTTGGATTAACCTGAGCCGTCTGTTTTCCGTTCTTTGCTTTGTAAGCAAAAATACTGCCTACCGCTAACAACACAATAATACAAATTACGGCTTTTAGTTTTTTGTTTCCCGAAGGTTTACCGCAATCACATCCAGGACCACAAACCACATCTTTTTCTGATTTTTTCATTTGATTGTCCTTTTCAGATAATGTCTCATTGGATTTAATTCCCAGAAAGCTTTTTAGCTCATCTCTGGAAGGATATTTACCTTTACTAACGAGAATACCATTGGCAAGAATTATCGGCAGGCATTCATTACCCTCTTTTTTAAGCGCTTCCTTCACCAATTCATGACGGGTAAAAGCAGCAGGATTAGATGAAAGACCAAACCTTTCAACTTCCACATTTTGGCTTTTTAGCCAATCCAAATCACTGGAAAACTGCACCAGTGCAGGGTTGACATTCGGGCCGCAGACACCACTCGAACAGCACATTGGCGGATCGTAAATTTCCAATTTCAACTTTTCCATAAATATTTTCCTTTTTTGTTTATTGTTATTTACAGTTATTTTACGTTTTGCCAGGGAATAACAACCGTTTTGGCGGCTATTGCCTTAACCTTTTTGATGTACTCTGCTTCCTGCGTACGCCTGTAAGCAAGAACAGAATTACGAATTGAAAGCGGCAGCAGGCTTCGATTGATGACCCACGCATAAGGAGAAATTCCCGCCCGCTCCAAATCTTTATGCAAATCAGAAGCCTCCTGCACCGGTGTAGCCTCGGGCAGTGTAACAATCATAATTTTGGTATATTTAGAATCGCGAATTCTCGGCAGAAGGTTTTTGACCTCATCGGAAACATTTGATTGATTTCTGGACGCATCACGGTGATAGGCTTGTGTTGCGTCAAGAAGCAAGAGGGTATGACCTGTCGGTGCGGTGTCAATAACCACCACTGAATTTTTCGCTTCTTCAACCACTCGCGCAAAAGCCCGAAATACCGCAACCTCTTCAGTACAGGGAGACCGCAGGTCTTCTTCAAGCAGTCGCTTGCCTTCTTTGTCAAGCTGTGCACCGGCCTGCTGCATAACTTCCTGCTGGTACAACTCTGTCTCAACTTTAGGGTTGATTCGACTGATGCGGAGATTTTTATGCTTATTGGCGAGAGAAAAATCGATGTGTGCCGCAGGATCGCTGGTTGTTAAATGAACCTGCAAACCGCTATCAGCTAACTGCACGGCCATTGCTGTTGCCAATGTTGTTTTTCCAACACCGCCTTTGCCCATTGTCATTATGATACCGGATTTCATATTAAGGCCGTTCACCAGTTCATCAATGTTAATTGTTCCGGCAAGAACATCTTCTTTTAATTCGCTTTCAGTTTCTGGCTGTATATATTTTCCTTGCGAAAAAAGGGTCTTCAACGCTTTAACACCGATAGGGCTGACTCGAGATAGCGGGATTTCTGTTCGCGGCAAAGCCGACAAATCCGCAGGGATACCTTCAATTACCTGGACTTCTCCCTTACGCATGATAGATGCTACTTCGTCATCGCAGGCCTCATCGCCTAAAACGCCGTTGATAGCAAGCCATTGATTTTTGACACCAAGCCCATTCAATTCTTGACTGGTTCTTTGCGCTTCCGCTATAGAGTGTTTATCTGCTCTGGCGACAAGAATCAGCCGAGTCATATTCTCATCCGTGAGAGCCTCAAGTGTTGCTTCAAATTGTTCTTTTTGTCCCTTCAAGCCAGACATAGGACCAAGACAGGAGGAGTTACCACTGCTCGAATCAAGATAGCCTTTCCATGCCGCCGGTAATTGTAAAAGACGAAGTGTATGGCCGGTTGGAGCGGTATCGAAGACAATATGATCATATTTTGAAAAAATTGTCTCATCTGTCATCAGCCGTGAAAACTCATCGAAAGCCGCTACTTCGACGGTACAGCCGCCTGAAAGCTGTTCTTCAATCTCCGCAACAGCTGCATCCGGCAGAACCCCTCGATAAGGACCGACAACTCGCTCTCTGTAGTCAGCGGCCGATTGACGCGGGTCTATATTAAGCGCCCATAATCCATCGCTATCCGGCACAGCAGCAGGATGCGAATTAAGAGACAGGCCAAGAACCTGCCCAAGATTTGATGCTGGGTCGGTACTCACTATCAGAGTTTTCTTTCCCTGCTCAGCTAATGCCACGGCCGATGCGCAAGACAGCGATGTTTTACCAACGCCGCCTTTGCCCGTAAAAAATAAAAACCGCGGCGGGTTTTGCAAAAATGATACGTTGATACTATCCGTCAGCAACATTGGCCACCCCCTTTGCAATTACAAGGTGCATTCACATCTGGAATTTTACTTGCAGCGATTTCAAGGAATGTTATTAATTCATCACTGGAAGGATAGCGGCTCTTGCTGACAATGTAACCATTTACCAGAACCAAAGGAAGACATTCGGTACCTTCCTCTTCAATTGCCTCTTTAATCGATTCCCTGCTCGCAAATGCAGCAGGATTGGATGAGAGATCGTACCGCATAACATCTATATACTGGGTTTTCATCCATTCCAAATCACTGGCGAACTTCACAAGTGCCGGATTGACATTTGGCCCGCAAACGCCGCTCGAACAGCACATCGGCGGGTCAAATATTTCTAATTTCATTTTTTTCATGAATTATACCTTTCTACGAATATTATCAGGAAGTTTTTCAACAAATGCTTTTATCTCATCACGAACACGACGGTAAATATTCAAAGTTTCTTCTTCGGTTTTTGCTTCTTTTGCCAGTCTGGGTGGATCATCAAAACCAACGTGGATAACTTTTGTTTTGCGAGGAAACATTGGGCAGCTTTCATGAGCATTGTCACACACCGTTATCACGTAATCGAAATCAATGTCTTTAAATTCATTAAGATGCTTTGAATGGTGGCCGGAAATGTCTACACCGGCTTCAGCCATAACTTTGACGGCATTAGGATTCAGACCGTGTGTCTCAATACCAGCCGAATAAGGCTCAATCACATCGCTCTTTAGATGTCCCGCCCAGCCCTCAGCCATCTGACTGCGGCAGGAATTGCCAGTGCAAAGGAACAGGATTTTCAGTTTACTACTCATGTTTAATCTTTTTTAAGTTTGATGGTTATGTCTTTCGGCAAAGCCAGACCGGCGGCAACCTGCATTGACTTAAATAACCCAACTGGTACAGCACAGCCGGCACAGCAGCCCGTAAGAGTTTCCTTCACCGCCGTCATAATAACCGCAGGGCCGCCCGGACTTATCTCCTGATAGGCATCGATATTTCCTTTTTCTCTAAGGATTTGAGCCAACTGACGAATCTTTTCACAATTTGTAGTAACGTCAAAAGTTACATTCTGGCCGTCTTCGCTGACAACTTGTGCTTTTGTTTGTAAACCACAGATACCAGCATCAATCTCAACATATGTCTTCATATTTCTTAAGCCCTTTTGTAGCATTCACATAGTTCATCTTTGCTCTTCTTTTGTATTAACTGCAACTTTTTCGCATCGCCCAAGATCCTTTTGTCTTTCTTTAAATGCCTTTGCAGCCAGTCAAGGATTTCGGAAGCAGTTTGAATTTCCCCGTCAGAGAGCCTATAATACATCCACCGGCCTTCCTTTCGGGTTTCTACCAAGCTGGCCTGCCTGAGTATGGACATATGCTTCGACACCGTTGACGGGGCCAATCCCAGCATCTCGATAATCTGGCAAACACAAAGTTCACCGCCGGTAAGCATCATTAATGCCCTAACACGGGTTTCGTCCGACAGAGCCTTAGTAATGTTTAGTATCTCAAGCATTATATCTCCTATACTTCGCCATATAACGAAGCATTATATACCAAAAAAATACACTGTCAAACTAAATTTGGCCAATATTTTTGATAAATCTTTTCAAGTAATCTCTTGCGAATTATGCCTATATGCTATGACGTTGAGTTTTTAAGTAAGCATTGCCTTGATTATCTAATCACAGAAAGCTGCTTTTGTACAAAAAGAAGCAGCGGAAGGGAAGCAATCTGAGAGAGAATCGAAAAAACAATCAGAGCGGGCAGCGAAAAATCATAAAGGATACCCATGACCGCACTTCCGAGGAACCAGGCAATCCCGAAACCGGCATTAAACAAGCCGAATCCGGTGCCTCGCTTATGGGTAGGAACAATATCTGCTACGACTGCCCGGATAATCGATTCCTGGGCGCCCATACCTACCCCCCATAGAACCATGCCTGCAACAATAAGTACTGGAATAAATGAAAAGGCCAGCAAGGCAAAAAATGAAGAAACAGCAATTGCTGTAACCAAAGCAAAGACTCCCTTCTTGTCGTACCAATGTCCAAATGCAAGAGCAGCCACTGCATCAATTCCCATTGCACATGAATAAAGCAGAGGAATCCATTTATCTTCAAGAATGTTGTGGGATTTTATATGGAATGCAATCAACGGGTAATCGGCAAAGCCGGCGGCTACAAAACCGACGGCTGCAAGATACAGCCAAAATACAGAAGGTAATTTACCATCCCGACAGCCTTGTGTATCGGTTTCAAGTTTGTGCGGATGCGGGAAATTTATCCGCGCTATGATAAGCACGGTTATTGCCAATGCTGCCGGTATTGCAAGAATGGCAAAGGCAAAACGGTATGAACCATTTATTGCCAGAACAATCATAACAATAATCGGTCCGACCATAGCGCCGATTTGGTCCATAGCCTCATGAACGGCAAAGCCCCATCCTCTTCCCACGGCTGCAGCAGCATGTGAAAGCATTGCATCGCGGGCGGGAGTACGAATCGCTTTCCCGATTCTTTCCGTTATCATCAGAACAACTGCCAATTCCCAATGATTAGCCAATGCCAGCAGCGGAACAGCCAGCAGGTTTACCACATAACCGGTAATGGTAATCATCCAGTATCGTCGCGTTTTATCGCTCAGCAGTCCTGAGAAAAATCTCAATCCGTAGCCGAGCAGTTCGCCAAGACCTGCCGTTATGCCGATAACTGTTCCTGTTGCGCCAAGAATTGCAAGATAAGGACCGGTTAGACTCCTTGCCGCTTCGTAGGTCATATCAGCAAAGAGGCTGACAATCCCCAGAAGTACGATAAACCGCACTGCTGATTTGTGAGTATTTTCCATTTTTTTACCAATAAACGATAATCGCGATATTTTCAAATATAATCGACGAATCATCCACCGTTGTCTAAATCCACAAGGTCTTCTTCTTCAACAGGCATAAACCACTTTTGCGCGATAAAGGTGGGTATAACAGCGCTTGCTATGACCACTCCCACAAGAATCGAATACTGGACCTGATTAATGATACCGGCTGTCAGACCGAATACACTGGCGATAGTTCCGAAGGTAAGTCCCGTACTCATCAAAAGTGTCGTGTACATACTGCCCCGCGGAATGTACTTTTTGGCAAGGAAATAAACGCCAAGAAATTTGGCAGCAATCTTGAGAATAAAAAGTATCACAAAAAGGCCAAAGGCGGCGATAATCATTGGAACCGAAACTTTCAATCCGCCGACGATGAAAAATATCGGTGTGATGAAAGCATAAGCGACGGTACGAAGGCGGTTCCTGACAACTTTTGTTTCAGAGGTCTCTTTGAAGTGGCCGGACATCAACAGACCAAGGAAAAAGGCAGGCAGAACGGCGTGGCCATCGCCCAGCTTTGCGAAATACATAAACAGCAGCAACAGTACGAAAATATATTTTATCTCAGGTTCAATGACTTTATTTTTTAAGATGCGACTATGAAAAACAAGATGTGAAAATTTTGTTGCGAATACTATGACAATAATTGAGACAACAAGAAAAACAGCGGTGTAGATAGTAGGTTTAACGAAAAGGATACTCAAGACAATAGCAGTTCCCATATCTGTAACAAAAGTGGCGGCCATAAGAAGTTTTCCGACTTCAGTTTTTGAAAGGCCTGTTTCCACCAGTACGGAATAGACAACCGCGAGCGATGTTGTGGAAAGAGCTGTGCCTGCGATGAGTGACGCCTGAAAAGTCCAATTCGCGACAAAAAAAGTATAAAGAAAAATTCCCGCGAAAGGAAGCAGAAATGAGAAGGTGCCGATGAGGAAGCTTTCCTTGAGTTTTTCTTTCATAAGATGAGTGTCGATTTCCGACCCTGCCAGAAAAGTAAGGACAATTCCGCCAAAACCGGCAATATACAACATCCAATCTTCCGCCTGAAGACCAAGGTAAGCCGCTGCGGCACCAATAAGAATTTCTATGATGGCAACAGAAAGCCCTGCCCTAAGAGAGATAATACTTGATAGGAATACCAAACCGCCGACAATTAATGGAACGGCATCAACTTTAACATTCATAATCCTGTCCTTTCAAAATAAAAAACCCCCATCAGCTTTCTGATAGAGGCATAGAAAAACCTCTACCATCATTAGTAGAGGTTATCATCCTTTTTGAAAGGCAGTTATTCGGCGAACCTCATCGCCTAACTAATAAGTTTTAGTACGAACGCGCAAAGATTAACATAGTTCGGGACCGGGTCAAGCAATTTTTTGTCAAAAAGTTACACTAACCATTTTCCATTTAAGCACCACTTTTGCCATTGATTCCTGCATGCCGTTGCCATTCATGCCTTCCGTTTCAAAATCTTTATAAGCAAAGTAATGCCCCTCCAGACACTCCTGACCGCTTCATAGGTCATATCAGCAAAGAGGCTGACAGCTCCCAGAAGTAATACAAACCGCATCGCTGTTTTATGGTAACTGTTGTCCATACGTAAAGCCGGCTGCTATTCAATCAGTAGATAGAATCAAAAGGGGAAATGCCATAGAACCGGAATAATTCCGTGCTGATGCAGCAGTTCGAGCAAGTCTTCGAGTCCCGGTAAAAGCAGAACACCTACCGTGTCCATGGCTATTCTTCGAATCGAATTAACGTTAACTTCAATCATATCGGGGCTGTTGTAGTTTGAGAAACGAGGCCAGAACCTTGGAACTTTTTGTCTGTACATCCGGTACTGTTCCCCAAACTTAGACTCAAGATTGGCCTCTTCCATTCGAACCGTAATAATGTGAACTGGAATGACAATTGCAGGAACAAGTAGAAGTATGAGAAAGTTGCTCAAAGCAAAGCCCAACACCTATAGTAAGTAGAAAAGTACCTACATAGAGCGGATTTCTGCATAACGAATAAGGGCCTTCGGTGATAAGTTCTTTGGACTTGCGATTGCCTATATAGAAAGTGCACCATATTCGGATAATCAGGCCAGCCAACAGGAACAGATACCCGCCAAACTCCATTAAAAAACTGTAACAGAATCCAGAGACCACGAAGGCCTTATAAAGACAGCAACAAAAACTACAGGAATAAAGGCCAATCGCAGTAAATTAATTCTTAGTTTATGCAGTGTCATTTTTTCCCTGATTATCCTTTTTTGCTTCTTCCTGGGCGTATTTTTCCCATACCGTCCTAAGGCAATTGCACGAACAGCCGGAACCATCACCCCCCTTGAAGAATTCGCTAAGCTTGGCAAAAAATCCTTTCTTATTTTGTTTATCTTCAGTTGACATAAAAACTCCTTAAATTAGTTCTATGGCGCAGTATAAATCACCGCCTGCTATTTCTAACTGACAAAATAAAAAAACCATAATTGATATCAACTCTTGCCAAATCCTACTATGGAAATCAGTCAAGGTATTATATTTTACTGTTTCTGTTCGTCAATGTCCGCATTGTTCCAGCCGCCACCAAGGGCTTTGTAAAGGGCTACCAAATCGGTGGACAAGTTACGGGTACTCTGTACCAGGGCATCTTCTGAAACAAAAAGCGACCGCTGTGCAACCAGCACATTCAAAAAATCTGTAAGACCTCGCTCATAAAGCTGTGTGGCACTGTCAACGGCTTTACGGTTGTGAGCTACAGCATCCGCTAATGTCTTGTGACGCTCGTACTCCTTGGCGTATGCCACTAAGGCTTTTTCAACATCCCTAAGTGCGGTTATTACTGTTTTTTGATATGTAAGCATCGACTCCTGCTGCAAGGCTTTTTGAAGCTCGATGTTGGAACGAACGCGACCGGCACTGAATATTTGCCAGTCCACGGCAGGCCCGACTGTCCAAAAGTGGTTTTTCGAGTTGATTAGCCCCTGAAGCTGATCATTTTGAAAATTTACTGAACCTGTCAGGCTGAATTTCGGATACAAGTCGGATGTTGCTACGCCTATACGTGCAGTGGTGCTGTGTATCGCGGCTTCGGCACGCCTGATATCGGGACGACGCCTAAGCAGTTCGGACGGAATTCCTATCGGCACTTGAGGCGGCGACAGGGGAATTGGATTTGTTGGTGACAGTTCTTTGAGCAAAGCCGTCGGCTCAAGACCGAGCAGCACACTTAAATTATAAATTGCCTGTTGAGCCGCTGCTTCGAGTTGTGGTATTTGAGAAGCCGTCGTCGCTACCTGCGCATCAGCATTGGCGACATCCAATGTGCCTGTAAGCCCGCCTTGAAACTTTTTATGCGTCAGTTCGGCGGTCTCCTGCTGGGCTTCAAGGTTGTTTCTGGCAATGACGATTTCCTGCTGAAATCCGCGAAGTTCGATATAATTGAGTGCCACCTCTGAAACAAGTGTTACCAAAACATCCCGATGGTCTTCAATGGCAAACTGGATATCGGCCTCGGCAGCTTCTACGTTTCGTCGAACGCCGCCAAATACATCAAGTTCCCATGCTGCATCTAAACCGGTTTGAAACAAGTTTCGTGTCGGAGGGTCAGGATTACCCGAAACAGGTATTCGGCCCCGAGCATATGTGCCGCTTGCATCAACAGTCGGCCATAAACCTCCTGCTGCAATACCTCTGGCTGCCCTGGCCTGCCGAATTCGTGCCTGAGCCCCAAGTAAATCCAAATTCGTATTTATCGACCTTTCTACCAAAGAAGTAAGATTCGGGTCGTTAAATCCTGTCCACCAGTGAACAAGCTCTGAATAATCAGATGAATCTTTTATTGACTCTGTTTTGCCGAGCCAGGTCAAAGGCACGTTTGCACCCTGCTTATGATAGTCCGGTCCGACAGTGCATCCCACTATTACAAGTATGCAAGACAATAACATTATCCTAAATATCAGTTTATCCATTTATGTACTGCTTTCCCGTAATTGGCCATCTTCCATTTCAAGCGTTCTGTCAAATACATCCAATGCCCTATGGTCGTGCGTAACAACAATAACTCCTGCATTTTGTTCGTGAGCAACTTTGGCAAACAATTCCATTACCTGTCGGCCCCGAACACTGTCAATGGCGGCTGTCGGCTCATCGGCGAGAATCAGGCTCGGGCGATTTGCCAAAGCCCGGGCAACCGCCACTCTCTGCTGCTCACCGCCGGAGAGTTGGCTCGGCAGGTTTTCAGCTCTTTCCGCAACGCCAAGATAATCCAGAAGTTCCATTGCGCGTCGCTTCGATACCTTCGCAGGCTGGTCATCTATCTCCATCGCAAGGCGAACATTCTCAGCGGCGGTAAGGAAAGGAATAAGGTTGGCCTTTTGAAACACAAATCCGAATTTCTTGCGTCGAAAAGTTCGGACATTTACTTTTGCCTCGTGGTTTTCAAAAACCACTGTTTCATCAATAGTAATTCGGCCCGTATTGGGTGGGCGAATAAGACCTAACAATGCAAGCAGTGTTGATTTCCCGGCACCGCTTGGACCAAGCAGAGCGACTATTTCGCCTCTGGATACGGCAAGACTGACATTTCGCACAGCTACAACTTCGGTATGTCCGCTGCCATACACCTTTGTAAGGTTTTCTGCTTTGAGCGTGGCGGGATTATCCGAATTCAATTTCACGCAAGCACCTCATTAGGTTCGACGGTTAAGGCTTTGGCAATCCCAAATACACAACTAATTATCGAAACCACAATGACGATTCCCGCCAAAAGCCAGAGGTCGTCGGAAATCAGAACAACCCTGCGGGGAAACAGTGGAAATAACCAGTGGCCAACCAAATATGCTACGCCGTATGCCAAAATGCCGAGTAACAGCGCCTGTTGCAGAATAAGACCTAAAATTACGCCGTTTTTCGCTCCTATTAATTTCAGCATTGCGATATCATGAAGCTTGTCAAGCGTCAGCGTGTAAAGTATCAACGCCATAATGATTGCTGATACGATTATAAGCAGCATACGGAAAAGACCAAGTTGCCGCCGGGAGCGTTCGACTATACCTCCAACAAGAAATTGCCGCTGCTTTTGCGTGCTGTAAACACTCACATCAGGCCATTTGGCAATTATAGACTGCACCTGCTCAGGATTAAAAGCTGGTTTTACTTTTACAATGACTGCGCTTACAAGAGGCGGTCCCAAGGCCGGAATCTGCGATGCCGGTCCAAGAGCACGCTCTACAGTCTGCGGTTGTGTTTGCCCCAAATCAATATTCTGCGCTCTGGCGTAACGAGCCGAGCGTTCCAGGCGAATTGCTTCACCGGAAGTGTCGAATTGAATCGACTGGGCATCACCAAGTGTGAAAAAAGCCATTCCGTCTCCAGAAGGCGATGTCATTGCACGAGTTAACCCGATAACAGTATAAAAATCTTTGCCGAATTTTATCTTTTCGCTCAATGACAATTTAAGCGATTCATCCGCAAGCATTTCATAATGTGCCTGACCCAAAGCATGACCGGCAACAATCGGAAGCCAGTCGCCTTTATCCTGCGGCCAGGAGAGTCCTTGTACAGTAATTCGCAGCGGTTTACCATTTCGCTCACGCTGCATAGTGTGGGAAACAAAAGCATTGCTACTCAGAACGCCTGGCACTGCTAACACACGGTCTTCAAGATTACCAGGTATGCGTGAAATCTCGGCAAATGGCCCGCGTGTGTCCTTCTGAACTACCCACAAATCTGCAGCCAACCGGTCAACCAGCAACGTGGCATCCTGCACAAGACCGCGATAGATGCCGCCCATTCCCATAACCAGCATCAAAAGAAGCCCGACACCGAAGGTTGTGAGAACAAACCGTCCTATATTGTGCTGAATATCGCGTCGGGCAAGATTCATTTTATCCTCACTGCACGATTTTCCGTTACTGCCTTGTTGGCATCGCGCTGCCAGATTACAACATCGCCGGCTTTGAGACCGCTTCGTATCTCGACCGATTCTTTGCCTTGCAATCCTGTCTCTACATTTACCCATTTTGCATGGCCACTATTATTGATAAATAATCCGGGTTTGCCTTTTTGCCATACAATCGCATTTGGCGGCACAAGCAAAGCATTGTCCTTGCTTGCGGTCTGAATATAAACCTCGGCTCGCTGGCCTACCGCCCATGTTCGCGGAAGTTCTTTAACAAGCACATCCACGAGAAATTCCCGTGTCTCACGGTCTGCAAGCGGCGAGATTCGTGCCACAGTTCCTTTATAATATTTGTTCGGCTCGGAACGAAACACAACACGGGCTGGCTGCTCAATAACCAATTCAGCCATCGCGGATTCATCCACCCATGCCGATACCCACATCTGTTCGGTTGAGATAATCTGCAGTATGCTGCTGCCGGGCACTACAACCGCCCCGGGATCGCTGTCTCGCCGAATTATCAGCCCGTCAAATGGAGCTAATATCCTCGTATCTGCCAGTTTTTCCTCGTAATATTTCAATGTAGCATCTGCCTTTACGAGCTGGCGCTCTATTTCCACTTTGGCCAGTTCCGCTCGGCGTAATTGCGACTCAGCTACATCACGTTGTTGTATGGCATTGTCAAAATCTTCCTCGCTGACAACTTTGCTCTCGGCAAGAGGCATTACTCTGTTATAAAAAGCTCGTGCATGCACCGCTGTAGCCTGTGCACTGTTCACATCCGCTGCTGCCCGATCTATGCTGGCTTTAGTTGCTTCCACCTCTGCCTTGGCCATCTCCACTTGTTGGCAAAAATCTGCATCATCCAATGTCGCCAAAAGCTGGCCTTTTGCAACGCGGCTGCCTTGATCTTCAAGAACGTCAGAAAGCCGTCCGGATATTTTTGCACTGATGATTACCTGTACCCGTGCTTCAAGTGTTCCTGTTCCCATTACCTCAGCGGTAATTGGGCCAGCCTTAACGGGACTGAATTCAACCGGCACAGGAGCAAAATAGAGGCGATAAATAATGACCAATGCTATTAACAAAACCAGTGCTGTCTTCCAGCCAATACTTAATAATTGTTTTGTGTTCATTTCTTTTACCCAATGTTTTTAAAATGCTGTCTGTATTGTTTTAGAAATTTCTCTAAAACCTGTTTTCGCATTGCTATACTCTCAGCCCAAAGATGAAGCAGGCCGATTCCTTTCTGCGTCAAGCCATAATTTCTTTTCGCAGGTCCAGTCCCTTTGGTGTCCCATTTAGATGTTACAAATCCCTCTTTCTCCAAATAGCGAAGCGTCCGGTACACCATCGCAGGGTCGGGTTTTGCCTTGGGAAACCCAAAATTGTTTAATTTTGCCATTAATTCATACCCGTAAGAATCCCCTTGTGATAAAAAAAATAACAAACACGGTTCGACAAACCGTGTCATCTTTCCGCTTGGGCATTCGCATTTCTTTATCTTGTATTTTTTTGCGAGTTTGCTGCCTTCAAACATATTAGCTGCCTTTCCACTTATTACATCTATATGCAATTTACATATACATGAGTATAAGCATTATATTCCTTGTCGTCAAGTATTATTTGCTCAGAGTCAGGTTTTTGTGAGGATAATAAAGTAAATAACCATGCTAAGGGGCTGTATAGATTAAATACACACCGCCGAGTAGAACAAGCACACCACAGATTTTTTTAACAATTACTGCACCTTTGGATTTTTCGTTCCAGTTCATATACCGCTGGACTACTTCGGTAAATGTTCCGGCAAATACTATCACTGAACAATGGCCTATTCCATAAACAAGAAGAAGTAATACTCCATAGAACAGATTTGTAGAAGCCAGTTTAAACGTTACGCCAAGCATAGGAGCCATATATGCAAAGGTACAGGGCCCTAAAGCGATTCCAAAAACCAGCCCAAGAATAAACGCAGCCAACATTCCTTTGCGCTTCATACCGATTTGTCCGGGACCTGAGAAAGGCATAGGTATAATATCGAGCAGATGCAGTCCCACCACAAAGAATATCAATGCGACAAAATAATTGCCGTATTTTCCGACATCCCCCATCATTCTGCCGGCAGCGGCGGTAATTGCTCCAATAGCTCCGATTGTTATCAGAATACCAACAGCAAACAAAGTTGAAATCCAGAAGGCTCGTTTTGTGGAAATTTTACCCTGTTCATCAATGAAGCCGACAATCAGAGGAATGCTGGCAAGATGGCAGGGGCTTAACAATATGCTCAAGATGCCCCAGATAAAAGAGGCCGCAACAGCTATAAACCATGTGCTTTCAACCGCACGAGTTAGCTGGGTAAATAATTCTTGCATATTATTGAATTCCCATTTCGCTTAACTTGTTAATTGTATCCTTCTCCGAGAAGAAGCCGCTGTGGCGGAAAATTTCCTTTCCTGTGTTGTCATAGAAAACCTGTGTAGGAATGGCTCGAATACCATAGCGGGCAGCAAGAATCTGTTCTTTTCTGGGTTCAACGTAAACGATGTTGATTTTCGTATCGTATTTTTTCAGCAGAGCATCTCGGATAGGTATCATCTTATCAGGCCCGCAACAGCTTGCGGCACTGAAAATCGCGAGTGTTGGCTTAGCTGCAGCTCTTGCCTTATCGAGAGGATTGTCTTTTGCATTTGTGGCCTGCTGTTTTGTCCATGAATCAGATACGAGGATTTCTATTTTCTGGCCAAGTGTTTGGGTATACTGGTCAATAAATCGCTGCTGCTTATCCTGTAGCACATAGGATTCGATCTGTTTTCGCACGCTTTCTAAAGGCGTGCCGCAGAAAACACTTTCGTTTTCTTTATAGAACTTTTCAACATCCTGACCTGAAACATTTATGTCTTTGGTAAGATTTCCAAAGAGCGTCTTTACAAGCTCGTCGTCCGTTTTTGTGGCAACATCTTTATTCTCTTTGCTCAACTCCTGCTTGGCTATTTTCAGCAGCAATTTGCCAGTTGCTTCCTGCTCAAGAACAAAAAAGGCGTTCTTTTTTAATTCGGCCTGAAGCTGTTCAGGCTGGCCTGATATGGCTTTTTCAATATCGCTTGAACTGATTTCTACGCCTTCAGATTTAAGCAAAATTCCTTCAGGCAACGTCCCAGACTTTGCATATGTAAGCACACCGGCAGCAAGGTTT
>Ga0315276_10000107_pt1 | contig 65134 bp, 66 predicted proteins | sample YL17G05_0_MG_FD_204542 | JGI IMG/M metagenome (GOLD analysis project Ga0315276, IMG submission 204542) | Sediment microbial communities from Yellowstone Lake, YNP, Wyoming, USA - YL17G05_0 | ecosystem: Environmental > Aquatic > Freshwater > Lake > Sediment | place: USA: Wyoming | collected...
TGCCAGTACTTCCATTTCCTTTATCAATCAATAGAGGGAATGATCCTCCACCCTTAATATAGGCCCAAAGTTCTATGGTAAAACTTCCGCCCCCGAAGTTTAGTAGAGCACTAGCTTGCATACTCTGAGAGGCCGCGCCAGATAGGTTAAATCCTACTGCTGGGTTAAAGTCTGCCTGATAACTACCTTGACCTAATGAGGGGGAGTTATAATAGGTACCATTATAGGCACCCATTCTAGCTACTGCGGTTGTTCCAGAAAGTTCGCTTAATCTCCAATATGCGATAGGAGTATCTGCTACAACTATACTTTCGTATGAAACCAATCCTCCGGGGTAGGTCTGTTTAATATTAGCAAGTGCTTGTGCAGATGCCTTAACAACCCCAATAATAAGGGCTTCTGCTTGACCTTCTTCGCGTCTTATATATTTTTCACTAGTATAGTAGAAACCAGCCTGTGCCACTCCAAATCCCCGAGCGTACAAGAATCCTGCTTGGGCATATACCAAACCTGTAGACAGGTAATGATTCATAATAGATGCTTGGGATAACTCTACTGGATAGATGGCTATATTATCGTAACTTGCATAGTAATTATACGTAGCATTATACCCGTAATACCAACCATATGCTCCAATGCTTAACTGGAAACTACTTTGACTAGTTAGCCACCCACTTCTGGTTATAGTATTTGTAAGTTGTCCATTTATATAGACCTTAAATACCTTATTATTATAGGTAATAGCCATATGATACCAAGTAGATGTTGTATATATTATACCTGTATCATAATAGGTATAAGTATTGCGGTCCCCTATACCCACAACTACCTTAGTTCCCGCAGCGCCAGTCACCTCACCAAAGAATAGGTCCACATAATGAACGCTAGTAGAGGCTCCATCAGATAGGCTAAATATATTACTTCTTGAGGGGCTTCCTGTGGGCGACTGTACCCAAGCATCAATACTCCAAGTATTACCTGCAAACTCTGGAAGTTTTGAAGCGCCTTGCCAGAATCGGTACTCCCTATAATAGCCCATATTAAGACCGATTCTTTCTTTTCCAATAGGCGAACTAAATGCATAGGCGCTACTAGAATAGAAACTACTAGGACTAATAAGCCCAATTTCGTCGGGCCAGTAATAATTTGAATTGTCACTTGTATGTAGGCCATAAAGATGCGAAGCACCATCTGCTACTACCTTTAATCCATACACATCTGAAACCATAATCTTAGTCTTAGCCTGACCAGACGCTATTAATTTACGTATAAAGACTCTGGCCTGTGCCATAGGCCCAATATTAGTATCAGCTATCGGATAGGTTTGTTTTATATCAACATTTGCTTGCGCATATTGTAGCCAAATATCTTCCCCTGTCTCTTGCTGATATATAGTATAAGCCATACTAGTAGCAGATACGAATTTTGTCGGATAATTTTTACCTGTTGTAACAAGGCTATAATGATCTTTAATTCTTAGTTCAGATATAGGATGATTATAGATAACAAACTCATCTAGTTGAACTTCAGGTATTCTATTATTAGCTAAATTAAAGTAATGGTATCTTCCTGTCCAAGAGTATTTCACATAGGGGCTTATAACTGCGGATTCTGCTAGGACTCCATCTACATACAATGATAACGTCGATCCATCTGAAGATAGAGTAGCTACAACATGGTGCCATGCGTTTGTATCTACCGGACCAGACGTTTTAACATACTTAGTAGACCAATTACTAAAAGTTGGATCATAATGATTATAAGTAGCATAAATCCAGTTACCAGCGGCAGGGGTGGCGTTCCAATTTGGTATATTATTAGGAGGGGGATGGGCAATCTCCCATCCTGTTAAGTCTCCAAGTCCTAGGTATATCGTTGCTCCATAAGCATCCCCATTATATAATCTAATAGCAAAATTACTAGAGGGATTATTAGGTTTTATCCAGTATTCTAACGCCCACCCATTATCTCTTAGGGCCGTCCCATTTGTCGCACTACTATAATAATATCCACTAGTAGCAAATCTAATTCCCTTTCCAATTGGGGCAACTGGTCCATCAACTTGAACGTTTCCTGCCGCCCCCGAGTTATAGGGGAGAGTATAAGCGCCCAATTTATCGATTAATGTAGCACTAGTAGGATTATCAAATGTATAGTAGGCTGATGGAGAATCATTAGCAACAATATTATCATATAGCATCCAGTTAGTATTAGCTATTGCAGCCCTAGCGCTGCCTAATTGTTTAGCTTCATTAATAGATGCAAATGCTTGTGCATAACTTTGATTACGTGGAGGATCGCCGCCGCCATAGGATAGTATCTGTGCTTGAGCCTGTCCTCGTCCCAAGTTAGCCGGTACTGTACCCATACCTGTAACAGAAATATTATCAATTTCTATTATTAATGGATTAGTGACATTACTGTTGTGATCTGCTTCAAAGTACCAATATATATGTCCGGGCTTATTATCTTCAATTCCAGTTAGTACATAAGTTACTTGCCATGCGGGAGGCTCACTGCCCGATAAAGCCCAAACCTTAACATATACTGTGTTTCCTTGGGCTTTAATCCTATAGGCATTTACTACTTTAGTATCTATGGTAGGATATACGTAGGTAGAAGCTTGAGAGTGATAAACAGAGTCTACTTCAAGTTGATTAGTCTGAGTACTAATCTCTGCTCCACTATTCCACCATTCATTCGCCGGTTGGTCCCTTACTATAATAGTATTGTAAAGCTCTGTTGTAGGATCGTCTACGGCAGACGACTTGATTTCAAAATATAGTTCGAATTCATATAAATTCTCTCCACCAAATTTGAATTCAATAGCATCCCACCAATCACCGGCTGCAATAGTGACTAAGCCCTTACCCCCACTTACAGAGTTTACAGTACTACCTTGACTAAGTATTGTATATCCGCTTCCAACATCGGGCTGTCCCCAGCCGTTGGATACAGTACGACTAAACGTATCTCTAAATAAATAGACTACCTCAGGAAGACCTAATGATACTCCTGCTTGGGCGTAGGCTTGTACATCGTAAACCAATACATGTGCTTGGGCTTGGCCAAACCAAGGCCAAATGGTTTCTCCTGTTTCTTGCTTATATACTGTCCAAGCAATTGCTCTCGCTTCTACCTTATTCTCAAATGACCATATATAAGAATCTGCTTGACCAGATGCTAAATATGAAGTAAGTATTTGGGCTTCGGCCTGAGAGTAGGATTTATTTATTGCCCAAACAAAGATATACGCCTCTGCTTGCGCAAAGGGTTCAGGATTTTCAGGGTCGCCTATATCTCCATTGGGATAAGTATGTACTATTAGGGATTGTGCTTGACCGTCACCTTTATAGGAGGTCAGAATATTAGCTAATGATTGTCCGTAACCCTGAGGACTACTAAGAATCCAAGCCTCGCTTTGGGCTACTCCGCTAACTCCAATATAATACGTAGAATCAATCCAAGCTTCGGCTTGTGCCCACCAAGTACTTTTAACAATTAAGGCTTGAGATTGGGCATGAGAAAATGAAGCTCTATTATAGATAACTCGTACAAAGTTTCTAGTTAATTGTACGGACGGGAGAGTTGTTGTAACAATAGTTCTAACAAAGTTACTAGATACGTCTACAGGTACAGCAGTATTAGAAAATACTACTCGGGAATATATGTGGGAAACGGCAGCAGCGAGAATTGCTGTCTGTGCCTGTGCAGATACCCGTACTACGCTAGCAAATATAACAGCGCGCGACTGAGCATAGGCTCTGTATCTGGATAGGTTAGGATTATCTATATAGACTGAGGCTATACCAAACTGTATGTAATAATAGTAGTCAGAGGTACCTAGAACTATACCGCCAAGTTGAGAGTATGTTGTTCCCAATTGTCCGGTGGTATTAGCCATTGTATTGACCTCTTTATTGTATTAAAATTATTCGAATACTACCGCTGCGGCCATTGTATAACCTGTTGCGGCAATTCCTCCTGCGGCTATAGGAAATATCGGTCCAGCCCAAGGAGAGGAGCCATAAGATATCAAAATTTGAGGAGTATTATTTCCTCCCGTGTGTTGAACATAAGCAGCCTGTGTAACATAACCGGGGTTAGTAAACTGTCCACCCGACGTAGTATCTATCCAGATGGTTATTAACAGCCCTCCGGGGCTTCCCATAATAACCGGGGTCGTTTTAGTCGCATCTAGCCAATTAAAATCAACAAGTGTACCTACTCCTCTGAACACTGCTACAGCAGCGCATGAATCTGATCCTGAGCTATGCGTTAGAGTCCAAGTTCCGGGTTCAGTACTGGCAATTTTATACCAAATTCCTTGCCACTCATTAGACGAGGTATCATATCTAACTAATTGGGTCCAAGAATTATCGTTCATTGGCCCATTAATATTTACTACAGAGTTGGTACACATTGCGGCCATAATAAGCAAGTCCCCATCCACAACACTCCCCGGCTTAGTAAATGAGAATGGAGAAGCCCCCACAGCAGTAACGCTGCCTACTAATGTTGCCGTAGTTTCTGTTAGAAATATAGCCCTTAATGCCCCAGCAGTTAGTACATGATGTACTTCTGCGCCAGAATTATGTATGGATGCTTGCTGTACGCCTCTAATGGCCTCGCTAGCACGGATAATTGTAAAAGTATTACCAGAGACACCTGTAACCGTACAAATTTCATCTGGATATGAGGCTTCAGCCTTGATTAGAATTCTAAAGTTACCCGTAGTAGGAAATCCTGTTGTGCTAACTACTACAAGAGTAGTATCATCATCTAGGATACCTCCATCAAGAGAAGATTGCGCGCCATTTGTAAATTGTTCTTCTGGCATGTCATCACCCCTACGCCTGTAATTTAAATCCAAATTCCGCATTAGTATTTATGTCGTCTACTGTCCAAGGTAATCCAGTCGCAGGATTAATAGTCTCTATAAATGTGTAATTATTAAAGCTATTTGTTAAATTAACGTCACTTGCTGACCGTTCATAATCTATAGAGTTCTGTCTTTGCACAAGTCTTAGAGTTCTTGTTCCTGCATCAAGCTTTGCAGCCCTAACTCCATGCATAAGGCCATAGACTGCTATTGCATTAGTAGGTAAGTTAGTGTATTGATAAGTATCTATTGCGCCAATAGTTGCTGTTCTTACTAAATCTACATCCGAGGCTCCACCGGCCTCATCAATTAGGGGCCAATGCGCTGATCCAGCCGATGGCAGCCATCCTTGATTATAGCCATCTGCATTAGGATAAAGATCAAGAACCCTAACATCCCCTAGATATGGATTAGTAAAGCCTCCTATTTGATCCCCTGTATTATCTAAGATATAAAGATCATCGTAAGTTATACCCGGATTATAATCAGTATCCGAATAATTTAATATAAATAACTTAGCATAATTATTTGCGGTATTTACAGCATTCAATCCAGTAGTCATACTAAGAGCAACTACTCCATTTACTCTTAATTCTACATACGCAGAGTTACTAATAGATACCTTTCCATCTATCCAGTACCATTGGTTAGGAGATAAGGGCTGGCTTGTGGCCGTTGCTAAAATTGCCGCTGCCGTAGTGTTACAGTTATTAAGAGTTTTGCGGGCATATTGTAAATATCCTGTACTACTAATGCAAATACCAGCTTGTGGTCCGGGGGCAGCATCAACGTTAGTATCGCAGAATGATAATAGCCACCAAGTTCTGGTTGAGTTCCAACCCCCTAATTTAACCGCAAATCCGAACATAAATTCACTAATACTAGGTAAATTTGGTATATATGCATATGAGCTACCGTTATCCTGATTGGGAAAATATGCCCCTTGTCCACTTCCACTTACTCTAGAGTAGCCTGATGACCATGTTACATTTCCAGTATAGGGGCCATACATATTTCCAGAATCAAACCCATCAGCCCACCATATATCTCCTGCTGCCATTTATATCGCCCCCTATATATACCAGCGGTCATAATAAGATATATCTACACTACCGCCTGTTACTGTAAAAGTTGTTTCTCCTGCGCCCGCGTACATACGGTAGTCAGTATTCATTGAAGCATTCATATTAGTTACTCCTTCGATAGCGGTAAATGCCTCTGTATCTATTACAAGCCCACTTGCTGCTCCTGATATCGTAATGGTTCCAGTAGGCTCTCCATTAGCTGTTACTCCTGTAATTGTCATGCCTGTTCCTGTAGCCGTTATAATAGTTGGAGTCCATGCACCATTAGCTAACGTCCTACCTGTAGTAGAAACAGTACCGCTGCCAGAGAATGTATGTAAGGTTTCTCCTACTAGCCACGGTTTACACTCAAACTCTACATTATAGTCCAAGGTTCTAATCGAAGATGGTACAGACTTGTTAGTGGAGATTGATTTAGCTAATGCTACATAATGTCTGTCCGTATATTGTACGTACAAATTTGTAAATACTCTTGAACTTCTAATCATTGTTGCGGCCAATTCTATCTGGTCTTTACAGGTGAGGTAATCCTGCTCCCAAACTTTAAGCGTCAGAGATAGTACCTTGTTAGCTAGTCCAACATCTTCAGAGTTGGAGCCATCAATATACGCGCCATAGTGCTGAGCTATATTAAGGATTGAATCCATAGTTTCACTCTGTACATAACCGGGCAATTGATAGCCGTTTTCAAAGTTTGTGCCGTTATAACTAGCTAAGTATTGCTGCGGTGGTCCTAGTGGGGACATAATTATTCCTCCTTAAGTTAACTTAGCCTTAATTGCTGCGGCCACTTTCTCTACCAGTTGATCCATTTGGGCGGGGGTAAGAAGTTGACCATTAACATCTATGTTAACGCTGATTGGTCCTTGTGAGTCTCCTATGCTGACACCAGACTTGCTATTCATAGGTACGTTAGCCAATGCTGCAAAGTCTCCTGCGCCCACTCGGATTCTACGAATCGTGTCTGCCTTGGAAAGTAGGTCGTTCTGCTTCTTTATTTCATCTGTTAGTAAACCTATTCCCTTATTAAGAACCTCTTGAGACAATCCTAGCTGTAGCCATATCCTCTTATTATCAAGCATAACAGCAACTAAGTCTTTAGCGTGTTCCTTATTCTCTCCGGGTATTGCGCTCTGATACTTCTTGGCCCAAGCAATAGCCCTCTGTAGATAAGCAGAAACATCGACGTTAGCTGTTTTCCATTCTTCGGGAATATCTATAACCCCTGTATCCTTTCCTGCACCGCCAGTCGATGGCGCTGCACCGGGCAATCCTCCAAGTTTGGGGAAAGGCGGTAACTCAGGCGTAGTATTCTTTGGTGCTGGATTATTTTTCTTAGCTTGTGCCATTGCCGCATCCCATCCGGCTTCATCGCTTGCTGCTCCCGTACCAAAATTATAGCGACGACCTCCATGTGCTTTAGCATATATCGACTGTGCATCTTCTATTATTCCTGCATCACCAGTTGATCCATAAAGATAATTCATTCTAATATTATAAGTTAATTCTTTAACAGTAGGTAGAGAGTTTATTACTAGCCCTACCCACTCTAATATCTTTCCCCAATCTGCCGCACTTTGAGCACTAGTATTAGTATTAGTTCCTGTTAGAATAATCTTCCCTACTAAGTCTGTTATAGATAACTCAGCAGCATTAGCATATCCGGGGAGCTTAGAAATAGATTTTACAAAAGCATCCCATTGCTTATTATCTATATCAGATACCAATGAAGTACCGGGGGATTTTGTAAGTCCTGTTGATATTGCTTCTGATGAAGCCTTGTAATTCCTTACCCTTCCTTCCATCTCGGCATACTTACCCGCAGTAAGGTCGCCATTAATGAATTGATCATATAAACTAGCAGAAGTATCTGCAAGACTTTGATTTAAACTCTTCTGAGCATCTTCTAATTCTTTTGTTCTATCAGCAAGTAAGTCCGCGTCGGCGGCTGCTTGAACAGAACTCTTTCCAAGATATACTATATTTCCACCCAAATCTCGTATAGTATTTACTTGAGTACTCAAATCCATGTCTTTTAACCTTGGAATATACTTAGTTAAAAGTTCTATTTGATCTGCCCAAGTACTTGATCCGGGTACCATTCTCTTAGAAGGGTCTTGAGTATCCAACATCATTTTCTCAAGTTGCTTTCTATCCCTTACAAATGGGGAGTCCCCTTGATCAACGGTACGTCGGCCAAATCTATCCGTACTAGGTATTCTACTTGTAACAGCTTGTGTCTCTACCTCTCCTAATATACTTTGTAAGAATCTATATTGATTCTCTGATGCTGTAACTTGTTCAGGGGAGAGTTTTCCTAACGCTTGTTTAGTATTAAGTATCGCCTCTAATTTTAGATACCCTTCAGCGGCTTGGGTTATATTATCTTGAGCATACCCTGCTGCTATTAATGCGTCTCGGTATCTCTCTGCTTCTACTGCATTTTCCTTACTTAGATTATTTATTCCTTCCCATAATATTGCGGAGGTCTGTAAATTTTTAGGGATTCCCTCTATTACTTTTAATCCTTCTGGCGTATCCTTAAATAAAGTTTTAAAATTATTTATATCGGCTCCAAAGCCCTTTATATCCATATAAGATATTTTTCCGGGTGTTTCACCTATACCGGGCGCCCACCCCGGCGCTGTTCTTCCAGTCTCAAACATTGTTGGTCCTGATCGCATAGGACTACCAAAGTTTAAGTCAAGTCCTCCCTTATCATTTACATCTAAATACTTCTCAGGATATTTTTGTTTTAAATATGCTAATTCTAATTGTTTTTGAATAGCTATTGATGCTGCTTCCCCTATTGTACCTTGCTGTATAGCATTAATTATGCCTTGAGTTAAAGGTAGCCCAGTAGTTCCACTAGTAGCTAGTGTCTTAGTTAATTCTACAAATGACGCATTTAATTCATAATTAGTTGTAACTAATTTAGCGGTCGTGTCTGCTAATTTAATCTTAGCAGCGTCACTAGCAAGTATAGAGTCTGTATCAGTCTTACCAGAAAGTTGTGCTATTTGTTTTACTAGACTTTCTTGTTGTGTTACTAGATTTTTTGTACTAGTTTTAGCAAGATTATAAGCAGTAGCGGCATTTAGAATAGCTTCTGAATTTGAATCTAATTCTTTAGTTGCTTCTTTAGCATCGCCCGAAATCATTTGTAGAACAGTTCCAACGCCCATTAAAGCTATACCAGCAATTAGAGCATGGGGAACAACCGCCCCTAGCCCGGTTGTTATGGCACCGGCCATTTGTAATCCCCCGCCAAGCATTTGTAGCGGGCTTCCTCCACCCATTGCAGCACCAGCAAGCCCAGCAACGCCTATAGCCGCCGCTGCCGCTCCTGCCTTTGGGGTGAGTTTACTACTCATAAGTCCTTTTGCCCTTCCCCATGTTCCTACCCCTTGAATAGTACCGGAAGGAGTAGTAGAGGTCGGTATTGGTGCTAATTGTGTCCTTAGAGTTTTAGCTGCTGCAACCGCTCCCAATATACTAAATGTAAAAGCCTCCATAAATCCTATCATGGACCTTATGCCGACACTTATTAACTTAGATACTGCTAGAAATGCTGTAATTTGTAGTACTGTTGAGACTGCTCCGACAGAGATACCATCAAAGAATTTCAAAATACTATCTAATACTGTAGTTAAACTACCGAGAGTTTCTTTAAGTATCCCGGCAAATTTCTCAAAGGCTATTTCATCAAGTCTAACTTTTAACTGAGTTAACTTGGCGTTATTAGTATCAAGTATCTTGGCATTTGCTAGTAGCGCTTCGTTGGTGGCATTTATAGAAGTTTGCTCTACCTCAAATATAGAGTTAACATTAGAGAGTAATGCCGCCGCATCTGGCGCACGTCTAGGACCGCCAGATATTCCTTTGATAACTTCCTTAACTCGTCCAGCAGGGATTGCTCCCGACTCTATAGCATCCTGAATCTCCTTATAAATAAGCAGGAAGTTCTTAGCATTTCCTTCGGCATCTCTAACTTGAATACCAAATTCATTTAGGATTTTAATTGATCCCGCAGAGTCAATTGATCCAACTAGGTTCTTGAATGCCGTAGCAACTTCAGAAGATGACTTAGATGTAACCTGAGATAATACCTGAACAGTAGCAATCTGTTGGTCAACAGTTAATCCTGCTGACTTTCCTGCTTCTGCCATTACTGCTAATCCCTTGGTAATATCAGCAACCGCTTGTTGCTGTCCACCAGCTACGGCAGTTATCTTATTTAAGACCCCGACTAATTGATTTGTTTCTACCCCTAGCTGCTTCATCATAGCAGTTAATTGTTCGGTAGCGCCTGTAGTATCTAGTCCAGAGATATTTGTAAGGATACCTACAGCGTTAGACATTTCTGTTATCCGTCTTGTCCAGTCCGCTGTAGTTTGTCCAGTACGTTTTGTGGACAGGGCCATATCGTCTGCTACCTTTACCATCTCATTAAGTGGAGTAGCGGTTTCGTAAGCAACCTTGGCTAAACTACCGAAGTATTGTCTTGTTTCCTGCGCTGTCATTTGGGCTGTAATAGCAAATCTTCGTAGTAACTTATCTACTTCATTTATTTGTTTTACGGTACTTATTATTGCGCCCATTCCGCCAATAACAGCAGTAGTAGCTATAGTCCATTCAATAACTTTTACAAAGTCTCGCTGGATCATCCGCAAGAATCCACTTAGGCCGGACATTTGCCCACCGAATCTAGTAATAACTCTACCGTTCTTATCTATTTCAGCACCAAATCTTACAAGTTGTGGTGATCCGTCCTTTAATGTTTTAAAGAATTCTCCACTTACCTTAGTAGTCCCTCTTATTAAATCCATATAAGGAGCGCTAAAGTTAGCGCTTTGCATACTTTGATTAAAGGCAGGAGTATTCATCTTAGCCCCGCCGCCTAATCCCGCTCTCATAAGCATTGATTGTAGTTGTGGGGAAGAATTAAGTGTAGCCATCACATTTGAAGGTGCTTGTGAAGGAGCATTCCATTCCTTTCTAACCTGTGCTCTAGCGGCACGTATTACCGCTTGTTGAGCAGCAACATTAGTGGCTAACGTTGATGCGGTGGCATCCCTAGCTGTACCAAGTCCCCCCGGACCACCTAAAGCCGCCGATACAGCATTACGCATACGAGTTGTAGCCCTAACTACGCCATCCGCATTTCTAGAAATAGCAGTTGTTACTCCACCTAACGATCTAGAAATTTCACTAGGAAGAGTATATCCAGCCCTTCTAAAATCTTCTTTAAGAGCTAATAATTGTGCTCTATTATCTTTTAGGGCTTTACCTATGTCATTTCTTCTACTTATATTTGCCAAATACGGTGCTTCTACGGTAGCGGTAGCACCGGCTATAGCAGAATCCGCCGCTGCTAATCTTGTGCGGCCTGTACGTCGCATATTAGCTAATTGGCCTTCTGCCTTTGTTAGATTGCCAACCGCCTTTGTCCATTCTTGAAGATTACCTCTATTAAATGTGTCGTTGCCCATAGATATAAAGGTCTTTCCAATTCTCATTCCCATTTCGTTAGTAATACGCATGGTATTATTAAGGGAATCAAATGCAATTTTTGTTGATCTAACGGCTGGACCAAACTTACCTATACTACTATCTGGAAACGGTCCTCTACCAAGTCCCGATCCATGCTGCCCCAATCCACCAGACAGGTTCCCGTACTGTGCCTTAAGGGTTCTTTCCATCTCCCTGTTTGTCTGTGCCATGAACGCATTAGTTTGGCTGCCTATAGCCGCCAAGATAGCGGGCAAGCCACCCAAATTTACAGCACGAAATCCTATATCTACCACGGGTTATTCCACCTCGTCTGGATCAAACTCTATTGTATTACTTCTATTTTTATCCTCATTACCTATCTTAAATACTTCATTAAAGTAGGCTTTTAATTTATATGGTTTATCCCAAATACCTCTAGGGGGCTGCTTATCTTCCGATAGTTCATTAAAAGAACTTAGTTTACTGGTATACATGATTAGAAAGGATAGTGTATGAGGTAGGTCTGCTGTTATCTCTACATCTTCTGCAAACGGTATACCAGTTTCCTTGTGGGTGGCTAACGCCATTGTTATTGCGCCACCCTCTGCTAGTTTTTTAGTTCTTCTGGATTTAACTCCAATGATTGGTAGGCATTTCTTAGTTGGAACTTAACTGTAGAGTGTTGGTTCATATATTCGTCCTTATCTTTATAGGCACGAATCCTACATTCCTTATCTGTGTACGTTCCTCTAAATACTTTTTGATCTAGTATTTCCTCAATAAACGCACTCAATGCCCGTAGGTCTGTAAGAGCCTTACGAGCCTCTAATACTAACTGTTCTCTTTCTACAGTATTTAATCTTTCTTCTAGTTCTAGTTCCTTAGTTTCTGTAAATTCTTTTATCTTCTTCTGATAATCTAATTCAGATTGTAGTTCTGCCATATCTCTCTTCTCTTGTTCCTCAAGAGTAGGGGCGTCTGGATCAATAGCAAAATCCTCTGTCTTTGGGATATCTTCTCTATCAATTGCTGACTGGGCCTGAGCATAGAAATCACTTTGCAATGATTGTTTAATTAATTCGATTAAATCCTCTTTGGCCCCATCTTCTATAACAGCAATCTCTGCGAAATACTCATCAGACTCAGTATCCCTTAATTCTTTTCTAGTCTTGGCAGATTCGATACGTCCATGTCTATAGGCTTCAGATAAGTCGTGATCGCCCAATACTCTAATCCATACTGTAGCAGCTACCTCGCCCTTATCGTCTTTAATATCTACTTGCTTCTTATATTTAAATAAGTCCTGTATACTTGCCATGCCTTTTCCTCCATGAATAAATAAAAATGGGGAGGGGCGCGAACGCCCACTCCCCTTTAGAGTTTAATTGTAATTAAACTTCCCGATATGCGAAACTTAATCTCACCACGGTCCTGCGCCAGAAGCAATGTATAGGTCGCCTGTTGTTGACTCCCATGCAAATGTTTCTGTCATTGACTGATTGACTGAAGACGAATCTCCTTCACTTGTAATTGTAATTGACGGTACGTAGTAAGTAAGAAGTACCTGAGCCGTATTTCTTGGGTCTTTTAGTTGGACCTTAAGCGGCAGATTATTCTTAGCGTACTCCATATCTGTTTCATCGGCAGTTGTTGGCTGTCCTGTTAGGAGGTTAACCAGATCGTTGTCTGTCTTTAGAACAGATACATCACCTGTTACGTTAGGTACTCCTAGTTCTGTTCCAACCGGCTTTCCTAGTCCACCCAGTTCATAGATGTTCTCTACGTCATAGGCCAGTCTGATTGTCGCACTCTGCGCTCTAGGAATAGTGCTTACTGAAATAACTAGTGGTACATACTTGCCCTGAACGGCTGCTGGATCAACATCATTAAGCGCTTCGAAAGTCTTAGCGGTTGTACTTGTATATGTTACCCAAACCGTATCACCTGTAGATGTTCCTGCGCCCGTAAAGGTAACGTTAGAACCAGTTACACTAAAGTCTACTCCCTCGTCTAGATAGACTGAAGAACCCGCAGAAGTTGTTCTGTAGGCACTTAGAACATATCCAGAAGTTACTGGTAGCCATACTGGCGCTTGTGCAAGCGCTTGTACTTGATTTCCAGAGCCTAGTGTAAAGTTCTCATAGTAGACAGGATTTCTTAATTCCTTCTTACTATTTGCTGTTACTGTATACGTTACTGTAGAATTATCTCGGACACCAAACGAAGCATCCATTCCTGTAATTGTTCCACGCTTTACATAGAGAGCATTAACAATTCCAAGTGTGCTGGAATCTCTGATTTGTCCGATAACGTCAACACTCTTTAGTTCGGTAATAGAAATTCCCGAAGGTGTTGGAAATGTTGACGGAGTATATCCTGTAAGATAAGAAATTGTTCGGTGCGAAACATCGAACGCCTCTACTGTTACAGTTACTTCTGGTGTTTGCTGTGTCTTGCCTACGTGTAACTTTCGACCTAATTCATCGATAGTCTCTGTAGGTAGGTTTAGGGGCCAATCAAATCGCTGAACGCGTGCTACTGCAAGTAGTCCTTTAGGCGTAGCTAATTGCGGCTGAATGTCCCGACTGTGTACTCTTGGTCGTCGTGCCATTGTGACTCTTCCTCCTTTGTATAATTATAAAAGATTAAACCTTTTCCTTTCCTAAAGAGTCCGCCCGTATGTGTGTCGGACTACTCATAATAATATGCATGATATGTAACTCTAATTATTGCCCGCCATCTAATAATCTTCGGTTTATTCATTATTGGGGGCACGGTTTGCCAAGATATTGATGCAGAATCAGATGTAAGCGTACCTAATTCGGTACTATTTTGGTCCTTTATAGGTATTACTGTTAATTCTATAAACTCTGCTATCGCTTCCGAGATGGCATCTGCCCTTGGCTCACTTTCCATGTAACAGTCTATCTGTACTACTCGATTAATACTATTAGTATTATCGCGCCCTAACTGTAGCCCCTTGAAATTAGATGGTAGAAAGTGTGTAGCTACACACGGTACTACAATTGCTTCATCATGAAGAAATCCCTCTTCAAAATTTACGCCGTTCCAGCCTTGAGTGGCTAGATATGAAGCCAGTTCATTTCTAACTGATCGGCGCTCTAGATATATATTTGACATATTTTACTTACCTCTTAGCCCACCGTTGCGGGAAGTGTGCCTTTGGATCACGAACATTATAGAACGCCTGACCACTAGGCTTAATTCCAAGACCTTGATCTGCCTTAATAACCGCCAACTGCATTGATGCTTCATACAAGGCTTTTAGTTCTACTTGTGCCCTAAGGGATACTATCTCTGGAAGAGGAGTAGGATTAGAAACCGGCATACCACTGGAACCATTTACTAATACCCACCATTCGGGGGCCAGCATTCCCCAAGTTTCTATACGATCATAAAGAGTAGTATCGTATAAGAATGTTGGAGCAACGGTATCTTCCCAAAATGCTTCTCTTACTTTTTGCTCATTCCGAAGGTCTTGTCCTGCGTAGGGAAGTTCTATTCTTTCATTATTCACATCTATAGCATATCTATGGAATCCTTTAGCAAGATCAGCGTAAGTACCTAACATCGTAAGGTCTACTTCTACCCCACCAGAAATATCGCGTATGGGAGGATTAGCGGCAACAACCTCTAATAGATGATCTATATATATCTCTGGAAATCCCGGTCCAGCCGTTGGCCCAACTTCACGTATAGTTTCTAATAATATTTCCTGCAAAACAGTTTTAGCCTGAAGAAAGAATAAGGCTATCGCAGCGTCACCTTCCCATACCATACGGTTTAAAAACATTTTAACATCAGAGAAATCGATTTGATACCCTATCACGACCGATCACCCCTACTCTACTTCTGTTCCGAACCCCATGATAGTATGAACATCGCGGATCATATCATTGAAATGATCTAGGACGATTTTCTTTATGGCCGGAAACTCTTTGGTATCGATACGCTTCTCTAGCATATCCAACATGAGTTTAATATATACTCTCTTTCTAGATTCTACGTCCTGCGCCGCCTGTACCAACGAAACCCCATTTACCTTATTATAAATAAACTGTTGGTCGCAATGCGGGCAAACTACTATATTAGGTTGCTGCATAATTTTCTCCTTACCTTATCCTAGGATTTATCTCCGTAACCTTTTAATATTACTTTATATCTATTTATTTCTGCTGCGCCCTCTGGTATGATCTTTATGATTTGTAATTCATGCTCATCTATAATTACCTTGCCCGTCTCTCTGAATGCTGCCTCTGCTATGGGAAGATATTTATCTTCTATTGTAGCAGTTGCATCCCCGATATAATAGCGCCCACCGGGAGTAGCAGTAATTGCTTGGTCATTAGACCATCTAACTCGCGCCAAAACTTCTGTACCTACCTGTGATTCAATCCAGTAGGAACCATTGCATGTGGGACAATTAAAATAGTAAGTGGTGTCATTTACCGTGTCATAGTATCCAGAGGCCGTACAGAGGCTACACGCCGCTCTGGTGGCAGAATAGAAGGTCACGTTACGTCCTATGCTGTCCCTGACAGAATCAATCTGTTTCTTGATCCACGTTCTGTTTACCTTAATAACCAATGGCACATTACTCGCCTCTTATCTTTGCTAGCAAATCTTCAAACTTCTTCTTGCTTGGAGCATAGTCATAATTGTTCACTAGTTCATCGTATGCATACTCACAGATTATTTTAGTCTGATCAAAATAATTATCCAGAACCATCTGTGCTGCTTCCGTTGCCTCTTCGACTTGGAACGGCTTGAATGATAAGTCAGGATATAACTCTTCCTGTAGTTCTAATCTATTCGATCCCACAACTGGAATCTTAAAGAACGCTGCTTCTCCTTGTATCCTACCGGGCGTATTTCTGTCTGCCATACTTATGATGAGTTTGCATCTAGAAAGCCATTCCATGTACGAGTTCATAGTTTCTCGTTTATGAATATAAACTCCTTCAAAGTTATCAGCCATATAGGTACAGTACGGCATTAGCTGATGCGGTATAGACAGAAATAGCCCGATAAGGTCTGGATTCTTCCTTCTTAACTCTCTAAAGACCAAGAGGTTAGAAATAAAATTCCTGTCATTATCTGCCGCACCCACACCTATCCCTATAAATTCTCTCTTGGAGTCCCGTAGATGACCGTATTTAGTCTCATACTTTTCTACAGGAAAGGGTAGGCCAGCCTTGATTACAGGGATAGAAGGGACGGCGTTCTTATACCAACTCTCTTCCTCTGAGGTAAGAGCCATTAAGCCGTCCAAGTATTGTAAATCCTGAATGTAAGCAAGCTGTTTATCGGCTGGCAGCCGACTTATGTGTGTTGATAACGGATGGTCCGATAACCCTATCTGTACCACTTCGGGATATCGTTGGCGAATTTCTTTGCTCCAACCAGTCGCATCAATCCACAACGTTCGGATGACAGTAACATAATCTTTTGCTTCTTCTATTTTTTGTATGAATGGTATGTCCAATAAATCCATCCAAATTCCATTATCATATTGTCCATCGTTCTTCTTGTCGCCATAAAATATTGCTAGATCGCCTCTAGTCGGTACCTTTCCCATTCCCTTGCTCCTTTATATTTGTCCGGTAGCGAGTTTATCGCCCCACTTAGACATGAAGTACTCAAACTTATCATTATGTATATTTAGTCTTCCCGAAGTTTGACTAACAAGATGTATGTATTCTGCCTTAGGAGAAGATATGATCTTGTATCCTGCTTCTCTTGCTCTAAAGCAGTAGTCAACCTCTTCACGATATCCCATACCAAAGTTTTCATCGAACACACCTATCTTGTCTATTACTTCTCTCTTTATATACATACATGAACCCTCTATGGATTTTTGAATAATTGGTTCAGTAACCTGTTCCCTAAGCGACCTAAAATATTTATGTGCTGAATTACCATCGCTTCCAATATAGATTCCAAAATTATTTATATATTGCCCATCAGGAGATAGAGACTTACCACCAACAATTCCTATTGATGGATCAGAATATGCTAAAGTTTTCATCGCTTCTACAATATCTGTTAAAATAATAGTATCATCATTTAATAAGATGATATCATCTGTAATCTTTAACATTAATTCGTTGCACGCTTTAAGCCAACCTATATCATTTTTATATATATATATCTTAGCATTAGCCACTCTTTCTAATATAGAGTTCATACAATTTACAACTAGCGGTGCTCCAAAGTACGTTGGAATTGCAATAGTTACCATACCTTTACCTCGTTTAAAGTTACATTGTATATAAGAATGCTGAGTAACTTTCTGGATTAATTGAATTATTATATCCCCGTAGCGAAGCTGTCTTTGCTTTCGCTAATCTATATATTGGCAGAAACCGTGCCAGTTCTTCAACATCTACTTGAATAGGGTTCTGTCTTCCTTGCTGTGGATCATACGAGAAATCCTGATCCTTAAATCCAGCCAACTGTAAGTTACCCATCTTGTAGATAATAGACGCCATTAGCACGATAGGACGCTTATCCTTGCTGGCTATAATCTGATCAACAGAGTAAGAATTAGGGGGAGTATGCCCGACTACATATGTTCTAGACCATCTAAACTGTAATGCTTCTATAGCATCAGCAATATAAGCGGCCAACGTAGAGTCAGTATCCTTTGCGTCTTGATACTGCCCAAGGTGCCTCTTAAATTGTGGTACTAACTCTAGTAGATTCATAGGGCTTAATCACTTCCAACTCCTTCTCCCTGCATTAGTATGGGAGAAACTTCTGCTAATCTTTCTTCAATCATCTCTAAAACTTTAGCGGAACGCTTCTGTTCCTTAGCAGCCTGATATAACTTTAGTAGGGCAGCATCAGATGAAATTTCTGTTAACCTCTTCTTAAGAACAAATACATTCTTAACGATTACCGCTGCCTGAGCGTCGTCTATAATATTAGCATTTTCGATATTTAGTTCGGGTTCTTCAGATTTAACTATTAAACCTTTCTCAATCGAGTACCTATTTGCTAATACAAAGTCTCTCATCTTATCTGTTTCTACGGCTACGTATGGGTAGGCATTAGATAAAACCATGCCTACGTTATCCTGTATACTGAACCTTATGCCCACGTTAAATGGTACGTTCTTCTTGTAGTAATTTAATTCTACCATGTCAAAAGCTCCTTCTAGCACCCTAAAGATGCCGATAAATTTAGACGCCTATAGCGCCGCAATATAAAATAGATGGGGCCACCGGCCATTTGAAATGACCGAATGGCCCCACTTTATTAATATTCAGTTACCCTATACTATGGGTCACGGAACGCTCGATGTGCATTTAATCTTAGTAATACCACGCGCATTCCAGATCATCATACCAAACTGAATCCATGTTTCATAGTTCCAGTATGGAGGAGTTGGTCGGTTGTCAATGTATTCCTTGAATTGAGGCCCACCGTATGTAATGAATTCTCCTACATTGTCTCCTACCACAAGAACAAAGTCTGATGGAAGTAGAGGCTTTGGAGGATATTCTGTATTGTCAAATATCTGCTTTAGTCTAATTATATTGCTTACGCCTCGATAATTCTCTACCGGCTTCGGAGCGTTTCCGAATGGTGATCGGTTATCAAATGTTCCTTCTGGTGTGCCATCTGTCTTTAATAGCCACTCAGTAGGAGATGCTGTACCAGCAACAAGTTTATACTGACCAAAGGTTGAAAGTGGTGCTAGTGCTGCCTCGGTTCCGATTATAGCCTTAACTCCACCCGCCCAATAGTTTGTGTGATCGATAGCATTATCGAGTGCTGTAGATGTTATAGGTCCACTTGCATCGATAAAGTTAGAATAGGCAGAACCCGGAATTGTTAGAGCCGATGCGTTTGCTACGGTCCAGATATTTCCTAGCGCATTCCATGTTCGTAGCACTAGCTTTTCATTTAGTGCCTTCCCAATATCGCTTCGTACTGCTTCTGGCGTAAACGCCGGTCCACCGTGTTCTAATTCTAGTGTGTTGTATTCAGCCTTTGCAGCAAGAATATCAAGGTTAATACTCATAGCCTTGTCTCTTACTGAAATCTGCTGACCTAGGGTGATCTGGCCGGGAACGATTTGCTGGACATTGTACTTGCCCTTAAATCGCTTTACCAGTATTTCACCAAAATTCATCTGTCTTGTATTCATAAACTGACCTACAAGGTCAAATGAAAGATATACAGGATCAACATATTCTGTAATTACTTCTGCAAATGCGTTTCTATCCTTCTTTGCTAATTCAGCAAGCGCTGTTCGCAGTTCGGGTGTTAATTGCTTCATCTCTAGTCGTCGCCTCCTTTATTTAGACTTATATCTTTATAGTAGTCCATCTACGCCTTTTAGCTTAACAGTTACAGTTAGGTCTCCAAAGACTTCCTTATCGTAAACTGTTCCGACAGAGCGAGTGCTACCCGGTTGATAGGATAGAACGCCTTCTGTTCCGGTACCGAAATCTACATATACTGGTGATCCGATAACATAGTCTGAGAGAACTCCCATATATGCGCCGGAACCATATGTAAATACTCCACCGTCATATACCAAGCACTTGTTACCAGATGTTACTGGAAGTCCATAGAGTGCTGGGGGAAGGTCATACTGCTTAATCGCTGCTGGCCAAGGTGTTGAATATGCTAGATCGGGGTCCATAGTGAATACAGACTCACCCTGATTCTTTGATCCATCACTAAATGGATAAAGTGTTTCTCCGTTTAGTCCCGGCCCATCAAAGTATGGAGCGGGGTTTAGTGGCTTAGGCCAATCTACCGGGAATACTGCCTTCTCTGATTCTGCCTGTGATCTAGGGAGAGTCATTCGGCCAGTAGTATCTCGGAATGCAAATCGACCTCTTGGTGTTTCCTGACTAACTCGGCTACCATCAATATCATTATACTTATTAACTATGAATAATGTCTTAACGGGATTGCCTGTGTTGATTGCGTCTGCCATTTTATACTTCTACCTCCTTTATATAGACTTATGATCGCGCTGCTTCTCTTAGCGCTACACGTAAATCATCCAATGTAATTTCCTTATCCTGATCCGTTAGATTCGGCTTTGGAATGTCTGTACCTTTACTTGAGGCAGACGCTTCGGCAGCGGGCTTAACAGCCTTTGCTGCAATAAGATCAGATAGATAAGATTCAAATGTGCTGTCTTCTAGGCTTGCTAAAAATTCTCGCTTCTCTGCGGCCTTTTCAGTATCCTCACTGAATGCAAATCCAGCCTCTACCCACTTTCTTGCTCTTTCTTCTACTCTCGCGTTCTTTTGAATGGATGTTAATTGTTCTTTAAGTGATCCATTTTCCTCAACGACCGAACTATTTTCTGTCTTTAATACTTCTAGTGCAGCTTTAGCATCGGCTAATTCTACTCTAACAGAATCTAATATTCTTTGAAGTTCTTCTAGTTCCACTTTATTACCTCCCGTATCTATAGAAGACGCCTTGGTAAGTTTTAGTAACTCCTCGTCTAATTCCTCGTCAGTTAATCTTTGGTCAGAAGCCAATGCAAGTAATGCTGTTCGCTTACCATACGCGGGATTTCTAACGAAGGTGGCTGCCTTTGTTATAATTCCTTTAAGCCACTCTATCCCATTCTTTACTATACTATCCGAATACGCTAATTCCCAAGATATACCGGGAGCGTTACCAGCCTGAAATGCATCTACCAAGTAACTAATTTCATCTGGATATTCGTCTGCATAAAGTGCCGCTGTACCTACTAATCTTTTAGCATCTATATTATCTTCAATTTCCATTCCGACTATGTGCCCTATAGGAACAGACCCGGCGTGATTCCCAATCCCTTCCCCAAGATATTTCATCTTTACAGGCATATTAATCGCAGTAGCAGCAATAGCGGGAAAGTCTTCGAACTCTATTCCCATACCATTTTCGTTGCCTTTATCATCTGCGAAGATGAATTTAGCAATTGTGAGAAATGGATTATCCTTCTGCGGCTGAACTTCAATTGAAGATAACACAATTTTTAATGCGGAATTTTTCATATTGTCACCCCTAAGACAAATTACCTAGCTCTTTAAGTTTATGGGATTGCGCTACAGTTAGTGTCTCTAGCTCGTCAACCCTAACTCTTAGAGCGTCGATTATCTTGTCCCGTTCTTTAATATACTCTTCCAACTGAGCCATTTTCTTTTCTTGTGCATCTACAATCTCGGTAAGAGTTTGGACAAGTTTTTCTTGATTAGCGCCTATGCCTAATCTTGATGAACCATATAATCCTATTGTGGCGATTAAGAGTGCCCCTAGGGTTCCTATTAATGCAACAACTATTTCCATTGCGGCATCCCCTCCTAGGGCCGTATATAAATCCTATATTAATATTTCTTATTATTTAGTAAATGTGGGCGCACTTAGCGTAAAGACTTAAGTTTTAAACTACCAAATATCTTTCTATTAATAATAGTGCTCTTTAATATTACTGTATAACTAGCCTCATCCCTATCCTCGTATCGTTCAATATCGGACATAAGGATAAGCGCTTTATCGTCCTCCTTATATAAAATGCCCACCGATAAGGTAGGCATTACGAACGCATCGCTAGGTTTATGTATCATTTGGGAACGTTCAATGTGAATATGATCTTCCCAAAATACTGCTACTATTTTATAACTTTTCATTAATACTCTAATATTCCGCCAATTTGTTCTAATTTCTCTTCCGTAATCTCGATCCCTGTAGACTCGGCTATCCTATTTATTAGGTTTAGTACTTCCTCATCTTCCATTAGTTCAGCCTTCACTCTAGATAAAGGCTGCTGTCCCGTTGGCTTAACCCCCGTATTACGGTTGTTAACAGGAACATTCTGAGAACCTTGCGGCCTACCGTTGTCACCCATGCCCGGTGGTAACGGGCTGTACGGCATTGGTGGGAAGGCGGGCATACCTTTCATGACTACTAGTTCGTCTTTCATTAACTCTACTTCAGCATTAAAGTCCAGACCCAGCATATCATTTCTGGTAGTTCTACTTAAGTTTCCTTCCTTGAATGCTTGTGCAAATACTGCCGCAGTCTTTACAGCATCCTGTAATTTTAGGGGCTTAAAGTTAGGAACAGGGATATTTCTAAATCCATTCATTTCTCCCAGCTTTTCATATTGTACAGATACCCAGTCAATTAATTCCGTCCTTACTTGCTCCATCATCGGTTGGATAGCCCAAGTAGAGACTTCCGCGCTACCCCCGGAACCAGCCTTTGCGGAGCCTGTGATCAATACCTGAGAGAATCCTAATCCTTCTCCTAGTTCCTCGTTCACCTGTCGATACTTATCTTGGTCCAACATCGCTGCTACATCAGGAGTTATCCATTGTAACTGTGTAGTATGGTTAGAGAATAGTATGAACAGCCTTTCCATTAGTCTAGGATTATTAGCCCGCGCCAAAATCTGCGCCTTTAACTCATCAAGATTTTCTCTTGTCTCTTCTGTAAGGGGAAAATTATCCGATCCTTCCTGAACAAGAAGAATGGCATTGATTACTCTGGATGCAACAGCAAAGTCCATCCGTCGTAACTGCTGCTTGAATGTTAGCGGCTCTAGTACGTTATAAAGATAGGGGGTTGGATAGGGACTATATGAAGTTTCTTTTCTCATAATATAATCGGGATCAGGAATGACAATCTTATCAGCGCCATTTCTAATGTCCTCTACATATTGGGGGAAGTTCGTCTCATAAAGTTTAAGTTTTAATTGCTGCTCTTTTATGGTCTTACCTGATTTATTTCTAATTAATCTGATATCTGAAGAGGGTACCTTTAAGTAAAATCTTCTCTTACCCCAACCTACCCACTCTATATGAGTAAGTAGAGGAGGATACCAATCAAATACTGGCCACTTATATACTTTATTGGGCCGTAAATCGCTAGAAATATCTCTTCCACGTACTTCTATAAATTCTACCCTAGGTATTAATAATCCAGATAGGTAGTATTCTAATACTCCATTACCTAGGAATCTCATTAGTTTGGAGGGATTCCTATGTAATATCATACTAAAGAAAGTATTAGCCTCGTCCGTAGTTTTCTTCTGGCCGTTTCTAATATCAGTAATTGTAAACTCTTGTAATCGATTGATTACTGTTCCAACTACCCCGCCTCTTTGGTAGAAGTCATAACACATCTTTACAACTTGGTGATAGTTTCTAGGTATGATTAGCTTTTCTGGTGACAGTCCCATTATCTGGTACTGCTCATCTAGTCCCCCTCCCCCTTGCGGGAAATAGAAAGACCCCGCTCCATCGAACGGGGAAGTCGCTCCATCATATACTGATGCTTTAGCTAATTTAATTTCATTCACTAGTTATACACTCCTACACCTTTAGGCGTCAACCATTTTGCTGATACCAACTTAATTTGAATCTCTTCCTTTAGTTTAACTACAGGAACTCCATAGGTGTTTTCATATGCCATAATGGCGCACATCATTGCCGCCATCTGGTGATCGTCATCTGTAAAGTAAACCGGCTCTCCGGTAATAGTCCGACGAAATTTAGTTCTTTCTAATTCAGACATTAAATTATCGTCATCTTTGGAGAAGATAAAACTTCTATCTTGTTGCGCCCATCGAGATAGTGTCTCTACTGAGTGCTTCTTCATTTGTTCTTTCTTCTCATTACCCTCTTCGTCTACTGCAACTGTAATAAACGAACCGAACTCTACAGGATAAAGTCTTTGTATGTAGTTATATTTCTCATATTGCGTTAGATCGCCAGCAAGGTCTTGATACTGAACCTTTCCCGGTCCTCCCATATCAATACCAATAAAATCAAATTTATATATTCTATCAAGCCACGTTAGAACTTCCCTCTGTAATGCATACTCTACACGCTGCATTACTATCCGGGTAAGGCATCTCCATTTACCCGTCTGTAAATCTTCATACATGATAAAGAATACACCGGGATCAGGTGAGTAGCCTACGTCATATCCGCATCCTAGCCTTGGCGCAACGCCCTTGTACGTCTCTACGGGAGGCGGTGCAAGGATTTCCTCTAGATGATAACGGGAGACTCCATCAGAGTCCCTTCGTTTGCACCCATCAAACATGTGTTGCGTTAAGACAATTAACTGTACTTCGTACTCCTCTGTTAAGAATCTTGTTCTATCAAATACAGAGAAGGTAGGTACTCCATGCTGACCTAGTACGTAATGCTTATAATCTTCGGAGTCCTCTTGAACTGCGAAGTATTCCCTTCTTCTAGTATATTCTAATTCAGGTGTCCACCAACTCATAATAGTTTGAGGGGTACTAAATTTTATATACTTCTCATCTAACTGGTCTGTTATATATAGAACATTCTCTCGGCGCTCCCCATTAGGAACCCCGGAAGTAAACATCTGGTAGTTCTCAATCTCTACCTTTAAGCAGTTCTGTAAGGATAGCCACGTTCTCCAAGGCAAGTCCTGAGCCTCGTCTACCCATATCCTATAGGTATGGAGTCCGATAACGTTTGATTCCGATCCTGCCGCACCAGCAATTCTCATTAATAATTGGAAACCATTACTAAAGTCTACCTTTCCCTCGGTAACATTCATCGAAGGATTATACTGTTTAATTAACCAATGGGTTAAACATGCTGACCTGATCCTAAAGAATGCTAAATCTTTCTGCGCTTTATTAGGAACAAGAACAAACAAGCCCGGATCACCGGGAATAAATAACCTATTAATCATCCAGTAATATAGCATTTCAATCATTGTTGTAGTCTTGTGTACTGAACGTCCACAACACATTGATATATAACTTCCCGTACAGGTAGACCACGCTCTCTCATGTATCTCTAATCCGTTCCAGTTAGGATCGCCTTGATTTATGAACTCTCTAAATAGAACTGGATGCTGTAGAATTTGGCTCAATGCCCACTCTTGTTCAAATACTTTCTCTTCTATCATTCGACGTATAGCACCTGTTCTCTACATTTCCAACAAACAAATTTAGCTTCTATGCTATGCTCCATATCTGGAAAGTTATTCCAAAATCTTGCTAGCTCTATTAAGCAACCGGGACATGTTATTGGTGTAGTTGACCTATTCCAGAATTCTTGCGCCCTACTTCTTATGGAGTCAATATACTGGGGAATATCATCTACTTGCTTTTCCTTTCTAGCCTTTCTAGTAATACCCAACCTATCCTGTAATTCATTAATAGACATTGTAAGGCTTCTTTGGATATCCCCATAAGCCTTTACTGTTCTCGACAGAGAGAGTGGATCGGCCTTCAAGGTTTCCTTAACAGCCCTGATTTCTAAATCCGTATCCTCTTGTTGAATTAGATAACGTACTAATTGCTTAAGCGCTTCTGCATCATTGGAGTCATTCATATCAACTCCATACTCTTTCTGTAGACCGGATAATTTCTGCTCAAATCTTTTATCAGGTTTAACAACACCATCAGCCATAGCGATTAGTTGTTGCTCTTCTCTAACTTTTTCTTTACGCAAAACTATCTGTAATAATTCGTAATCTGAAAAGTCTTTAAATCTAGGGATATTTCTAAGCCGCTTAATTTTTCCCTTATATTCTTCAGGAATCTCTTTCTCGTCTTCCATCTTTAACTCCAAATAGTAAAGCCCCGATTTCTCGGGGCTTGTTTTACCAGCCGTTTTGTATTACCCTTCTCTCTAGATAAGCATAGTCTTGATCATCTAAGGCTCGTCGCCAATCAAATCTTGGTCTAATATAACTAGGTCCGCTACACCCCATGCAGCTACAATCAGTAAAGTGATGCTTGACATACCAATTATCGGGAACATCTGGTCCGCAGTACCAACTTGCTATCCAGCTATTCTTCCTCTTCTTTATTATGCGACTTCTTTGAAATCTTGTCATCTCTCTGCTGTGCCTTAGCATTTTTATCTACCCTCTTAATTATATAAGAACCAAAGTTAGCAAATAGTAGCCAGATTAACGTTAGAGCGAGAAATCCTAGCCACAGTTGGGGATATAATAGTTCGTGTATAACTTCTAATGTGTATAAAATTAATGTGCCTATAAGAGATATTATAAATACTATCCAAAGAGAAAATGCTAAAGGAAAGTATTTAGTATGTGATATTAATCCATATCCGAATCCAAAGATCATAATGGCTACTACAGCACCAATACCTAATACTAACTCCAAATAAATCACTTCCTAAAAAGATTTGGTTGCGGGCCTGAGAATCGAACTCAGTTATCCTGCTTATGAGACAGATAGAATAACCATACCCACCGCCCGCAATGGTGGAGATGATGGGGAGTCGAACCCCATGTTTATATTCTGTAAGCATCAACCTAATGAGTGCCGCAAATACTCGTCCACGCATCCCCAATGGTGGACCGGATAGGATTCGAACCTACATGCCTTTCAGACCTGATCTACAGTCAGGCGGGCCAGCCAATTTGCCCAACCGATCCATTGGCGCCTCTGGCAAGGGTCGAACTCGCAAGCCTTTTGGTTCGAAGCCAAATGTGCTATCCATTACACCACAGAGGCGCGATTATGTGTTCTTACTCTATGACAATTAGAACACACTAAATCACATTTTTTTATTTCTATTAAACATTTCTTAAGCATTCCTAGCGCAACTAGTCTAGACACTTCAAAGAGCTTATCTTCCCTATGATCAAAATCCATAACATAGTATGGAAAATAGTTTCCACAATCTGCGCATGGACTAGCCTCTTTTAGATTTCTAATAAGTTCTCTTGTTGCGGCTTTTTGCTTAGTAGCCTTATCTATATAAGACTTTGTATTATTCTTATAATGATTTCGTATAGCTATATTCTGGCAATCTTTACAATGTGATTGAAACTTACCTAAAGACTTATTCTTAAAACTAAATTTATCTTCACTTTTATCTTGTTTACATTTAGTACATACCATATATATCCTAACCTGAAACAGATTCCCAACTATACTTGTATAGAGTAAGACTTCCTACCACTACAAGTATTAAAAATACTAACAACTTTAACATAACTCCTCTTGTTGGCTGACATACTAAGAATCGAACTTAGACCTATGGGGCCAGAACCCATCGTGCTACCATTAAACTATATGCCAAGGTGGTCCCTCCACGGAGAATTGAACTCCGATTTACTGCCTGAGAAACAGTCGTCCTAAGCCATTAGACGATGGAGAGTGGTAGCCCTACATGGAATCGAACCATGTTCTCCGTGTTATCAGCGCGGCGATCTAAACCGTTAATCGATAGGGCTATTGGCGGAACATACGGGGGTCGAACCCGTCCCTTCTGATCGACAGTCAGGTATACTACCGATATACTAATGCTCCTTGGTCGCGGTACTACGGTTATGATCCGTTCCTCGCTGCTCCACAGGCAACTGTGCTGCCACTACACTAAACCGCGATTGGTGAGCCACCTAGGACTTGAACCTAGAACATTCAGATTAAGAGTCTGCTACTCTAACCATTGAGTTAGTGGCCCTAAACTGGAATTATTATTGCTCTAACTACTTGCTTATACGAAGGAGGATTGTCTGTAATCTGCCACGGATTTTGATTCCCAACAGCAATATCCTGCATGACTAATTCGGCCAAATAACGCTCTATGGGACCAAATGTATCGAAAGTATTATCTTCGAACATCATCCAAATTCTAACCAATACTATCCCCCCAAGTCTGATGCCTCCCCTAGCGTTACTGCAAGAAAATCAAATAATGCGATTACCATTAAACAGACCACTAGAACTTCCATCTTTATCACCTTATGACTGTTGGTGAGTGCGGCAGGAGTCGAACCCGCAACCTATGGATTAAAAGTCCCTTACTCTACCATTGAGTTACGCACCCACGATGTTACTTTATTACTTCTACCTCATAATCCGGTGGAGGACTATCTGTAACTTTTACTCTTGAGCTACACTTAGGACAGGTAGCCACCTGATCTATTTGCCCCCAAAACACTCCCTTACATCGGGGCTTCGGGCAAAATATCTGGTACATATAAACAGTATTTGTATACGACCAACTTACTGTATTTGTCATTGGGTAGTTATGATACCACCAATCTCCTGTATAAGTTGCGGTATCTGTAGTATTAATTACTGATTTATACTCTGGTTTATAGGAGTCCTTAATTACATAATTAAACTCATAATCTTTTGCTACCATTTCCTTTACCTCCGATTGTTTTGGTGCCACGAAACGGATTTGAACCGCTGACACACTGGGCTTCAACCAACTGCTCTACCGGGCTGAGCTATCGTGGCATAATAAATTGGCGAGGCCGGAAAGATTTGAACTTTCATCTTCCAGTTTTGGAGACTAGCATTTTGCCAATTAAACTACGTCCTCGCGTTATATTAACAGGACTAGAACTATAGTGAATAAAATTTCTACTCCTATCAAACCTGATACAAATACTTTAAACCGTTTTCGGGTTATTGCTGCACTCTCCATAAAATCTGCAAGCAACAGCCGCTCTCTATCGCACATTACTAACATCTCCTAGTATTAGCGGCTGGATTGATTTGGTACTGCGACGGAGATTCGAACTCCGACGTTCAGTTTGGAAGACTGACATGCTAGCCGTTGAACATCACCGCAGTTTAATCTAGTTGTCTTGCGCCCGATTCTTGGGTAACACCCACTCCTTTCCGAACGCTATTTCATTCTCCGTTGCAAAGAAAGCCCATGCTATGGGTAATTTATCTTCTTTAGCAATATTACACGGATTACAACTTGGAGTTGTATACGTACCTTCCAAACTCTTAGGGTATATGTGATCCCTAGTTATAAATTCTATGGTAAAGAAATTACCACAATAAGAACATTGAATCTGATTAGTCCGTTCGTGCCGAATAAAATGAAAGTCGAAGGGAAAGTTACCTGTTCTTCTTGCAGCGAACAACCACGAAGTTCGTAATCTTCGCTTCTTTCCCATATCTATTAATGCTGAATTATCTCTAATTAGGGCGAAATTCAGCGACTTACCTCCTTAATATTAAAATTTGGTCGGGGTAAAAGGATTCGAACCTTCGACCTATTGCTCCCAAAGCAAGCGCTCTAACCAAGCTGAGCTACACCCCGATTAAATATATGCCTGAATCTGCTTATAATCTGCTGTCCAATAGTCTGAAAGTTTCTTACAGACACATCCGCGAGCATCTTTATGTGGGTCCAATCCAAAGTGTTTTAGTACACCGAACTTTTCGACGTATCCTGTAACACCTGTACCAGATACTACAGAAATTTTCAATCTACATCCGCACTCAGGACAACAAGGCCATGTATTAAACTTTATCATCTATACACCTATTCTATACTTCTTCTTGATTTGCTGTGCCAAACCAGCCTTAACTAATCTTTGGTAGGCTTTTCCAAAAACTCTCTCAGTATCAGAATCGTTAACTTTACATTCTCTGAGTACCTTAACCGTTGCTTCATATTTATCTATTAGTTGGTTATCCATAATAACTCCTAAAGTGTTGGCACCCCCGGTAGGAATCGAACCTAACATCTACGGCTTAGAAGTCCGAGGCTTTATCCATTAAGCTACGGGGGCGTAGATCATTCGTCTATAACTATTCTTAAATTCTAGGACTTCCTTCTCAGATAGATAGGTATCCCTAGAATATCTCATATTTTCTTTAACGATAGAAAGTCTCTTAATTAAATATTTTCCTACTACAGCAAGCCTTTCATCTCCTAATAAAGTATCTATATAATTAGACCTATAGTTTGAATACCCCATAGATGCATCGATAGCTAATGGAGACTTAGAAAAATCTTTAGCGGCATAAGAATTAGCAAATTTTAGTTCATATTCAATAGCCTCTAATTTAGAGATTTTTTCAGGAAGTTTGATATCCATACTTCTAATAACTTCAGACTTCCATTTACCTAAGTAGTATTGCATATAGTTTTGCATGTAACTCATAGAGTTACCCGGAAAATCCTCAAACGATCTTACTATAAAAGTAGTATCAGTTATCTCTATCGTATCTTGAAAGAACCAAAATTCATCCAGATCAGTATTCTTTACTATGCTAGTAAGTGCTCCAATTTCACGTAGATCGGATTCTATTAGTATTACGTTTACATATTTATTAAGTTCCTCTATCCAATCTTTGGGGGCATTTTTATAGTCATTTATAACTACGTATATAGGGTATTTACCGTATATAGGCTCTAGACTATTAAGGCATAGCCAAGTCCAGTCCTTGCCCCCACTCCATGTACAAACTACTATACCTTGATTCATCTAATACCTACTCTATTAAACTTGCGCCTACCGAATACCTTGCTTCAGCGCTACCTACTGGTGCTACTGTTACACTCCAATCATACGGTAGAACTGTACTAAGTGCAACATTAGCCTGTGTTGTTATTCCGGGGTAAACTGTTAAGTTAGTTACACCGCTAGCAGATACAGAAGAAGAACTTAACAGATAGTACTGTTGTCCCGAAAGCCTGTCTACACCATTAAGGTGCATACCTATATCACCTGAAATAGTTGCTACAAATAAAGTTAACTTAACTCCCTTGAATCCTTTGTTTACCTGAACAGGGCTAGTTACAGCACTTGTTCTAGTCTCCATAGGGAGTACATAAACATACTCATTAAAACCCACATAACTCATCTCCTAAAAATTTTGGTGGCCTCGGAGAGATTCGAACTCTCAACCTCTTGGTCCTAAGCCAAGCGCCTCTACCAATTGGGCTACGAGGCCAAAATTTGTTTACCAATCAAATACATCCATTAATAATCTTATCGCTCTAAATATGCGATATGTAAAAATTGTTAGAACTAATAGTGTTAAGGAGAAGATGACTCCTAATATTATTAGGGACTCTATTAATTGGTTATTAACTTCAATAAGAGCAGCATTCTCATTAATTAATTCTGTATTATTAATTATTAATTCTTTTATAGCTAAATCTAGTTCTTCATCTGTAGGTATAGATGGCTCTGGTGTGGGTACGGCTGTTGGTATAGCAGTAGGTATTACCGTTGGTATAACCGTAGGCTCTGGCGTCACTATAACTGTCGGCTCAGGAGTAACCGGAGCAGGAGTTACAATAGGTTCAGGAGTAAAGTACGGTGTTTCTACTGGTGGCCCGCCTACATCAGCAAGCACGTTACTAAGAAAGAAGAATCCTACTAGGATACCTATTACAAAGAATATTGCTAATCTGGTTGACTTTTTCATATGGTCCCCCTACATCGTTATTTTTGGTCCCCCCGGTCAGATTTGAACTGACACGTTATCGGGTTTGAGCCGATAGCCTCTACCAATTGGGCTACGGAGGGGTTGACATTATTCAGAAAGAACTGCCGACCACCTAAGGTTGGGTAGTATAGGACAGTAAATTTCGTACTCTAGAGACTTCCTTTTAACTATATACGGATTACCTAGAACTAAATTCTTCCTATTAAATTTATAATCATATGTATTAGTTGGATTAGCATTACCCCAATTCTCAAATAATACCTTGACTGGTTGGCCCTCAAGTATTTCAGCAACTTTATTATACATTCTAGGCAGGGTTATTAATTCATGATAGATAGCATCTATCTTATTGAGACAAACTGGAAGAGTAATCTGGTTTAATACTTCTCTTCTATATTTACCAAGATAGCAATGCCATCCCGGTCCAAATGAAACGCTCTTACCATAACTATTAAACATACTATCAAAGATAGTAATGTCTTTAATCTCTAGTGTATCTTGAATTAGAATCCACTCATCAAAATCAGTTAAAGCCATCATGGCTTCCAAGCCCCCGACTTCCCATCGGTTTCCCTGTACTGGAAGCGTAAAATAATTATTTACCAACCACTTGAGAGTATCCACATCCTCAGATGCTTCTACTTCATTTATAATAACTACTACTTGTTTACTATAATCTTTAAGAGATGTTTCTAGTAACTCTTTAGCTAGATGTATTGTTCCTGCCCAAGTTACTAGGGCTATTGCTTGTTTCATATTAACTCCAAAAGATTTGGTAGCGGTGGAGAGATTCGAACTCTCATGCCCGAAGGCAGTTGATTTTAAGTCAACCGTGTATGCCATTCCACCACGCCGCCATTGTGTGGGAAGCAGGAAGTACCACTAGCTGCCTCCCACACACATACTATAACATATTCATATAGGGAAGTTCAACTCTCCTTTAATTAATATACTCTATCTATAACTTCAAAGCCTTTGGTCTGTGCAATTTCTCGCCCCGAACCATCGGCTCCCCAAGCCTCGTACTCATACCATCCGATTATAGGGGGTCGATATATATAGTATTGATATCCAGAAGCAGTAATCAAATCTGCCCCCGAATATGTTACGATATTTCCTACCGGGTCTTTTATACTTAATCTAGATTGATATGGATTCATTGGCAAATTATTCTGATCATAAAATTCTAAGCGTAACTCAGGAGTTCCGCCTAGGACGTAAACGTTCGGATTTGTCATATACTCACCCCCTAATAATTTCGGTCGCTAAGTACGAGTAACAGACCTCGATCTGAAACTCTTAAATTAAATTCTATTATATCATCTGTTATATCTGGCTCTATTAATGTGTCATCAATTATTTCTTCTATTGAATCTCTATCGCTTAGTACCAGCCCTAGAGAGTGATCGCTTATTATTAATGTCTTTAGGGTATGTAGGAAGATTGTAAATACTTGAGCCTGTCCATATCCAGCAGACTTTAGGATTAATGCTTCTGCCTGTGCCTGACTACTATAAGTAGCTAGGATAATTGTAGTAGCTTGTGCATAAACTTGATTACCAGCAGTTGTAATTAATACTTCTGCTTGCGCGAATTGCTGTAGACCCGAAAGAATAATATTTGCTTCGGCCTGTGCATATACACTAACCGTTGTCTTGATCCAACCTTGGGCAGTAGCGTACTGTTGATTTACATATAGTCCTAGAATTTGTGCTTGTGATTGAGCATAACTATTATAAGTTTGCTTTATTAATACAAGTGCGTTTGCAAATCCTTGACCAACTATGTAGATTTGTGCAATCGATTGTGCAGATACTAGATAACTGTGTAATATCTGTGCAAGAGACTGTGCATATACCTGATAAGTTGTCTTGATAGATGTTTGTGCTTGTGCTACTGGTAAATATACTTGCTTTACTTGGGCCTGTGCTTGACCGTAAACTCTGGTACTTACCTTAATAAGTGCTTGTGCTTGTCCTATTTGAGTGCTTGTAATCTTAATCTGCGCCCAAACCTGAGCATAAGATTGTACGTTATAAGCAAGAATTCTTGTTTGTGCTTGCGCTAATTGTAAGGCTGATCCTGCCATCCATACAGTAGCCTGAGCATACTGTTTAATAGCGTAAACATTTAATTTAACTTGCGCTTGAGCCGAGACTATATATACTTGCTTAATAGAAGTCGTTGCGTGTGCAGTAACGGTACTAGTTTGTAGGGTTGCTGTCATTGCAAGACCGTAAACTTGGTTAGTAGTTCTAATTATTGTTTGTGCTTGAGCAGATACGGCACTTATTGACTTGATACCTGTCTTAGCCTGAGCAACCGCTTGATACGAAGTAAGAATGCGTGTTATTGCCTGTGCATGTACAACTTGTGTAGTCTTAACTATAACTGCCGCTTGCCCATAAGTCTGAATGCCAAAGGCGTTGATCTTTGCTTGGGCCTGTGCGAATACAACAGAGCTACCAGCTATCCAAGTAGCGGCTTGAGCATACTGATTACTTACAGCTTTGATCTGTGTCTGTGCTTGAGCGTATACTTTTATACCAGATATAATATAAGCACTTGCTTGAGCGTATACCTGTAATCCAGATAGTATAATATATGCATTTCCTTGCGCCCATACAAGGTAGGTAGTTTTAATGTTCGCCTGTGCCTGAGCAGCAACTACATAGGATTGCTCGATAGTTGCTTGAACCTGTGCTACTGATAGGTAGCTTTGCTTTACTTGCGACTGAGCGGTAGCATATACTCGATATGTCTGCTTAATCTGTGCTTGCCCTTGGGCATATGCGTTAACCTTGAATGCATAAATTCTAGTCTGTGCCTGAGCAAATACTACGAATGACCCGGCTATCCAAACTGAAGCCTGTCCATAGACCCGTACACCAAATGCAATAAATCTTGCTTGTGCCTGAGCATATACTTGATAGGTCTGCCTAATCTGTACCTGAGCCTGTGAAACTGCTTGATAAGAATTAAGAATACGCGTTATTGACTGTGCGTGTACTAAGTATGTAGTCTTAATTATAGCTGCGGCTTGTCCATATTGCCGTGTACCAAAGGCATTGATCTTCGCTTGTGCTTGTCCTGAAGGTACAAATGATCCTTCGATCCATACACTTGCCTGAGCATACTGCTGAGTACCGAAAGCATTAATCTTTGCTTGTGTCTGTCCATATACCAGATACGTTTGCTTGATTTGTGCTTGTGACTGAGCATAGGAATTAATACCGACTATCTTGATATAGGCGTTGGCTTGAGCATATGCATTATAAGTGGTCTTAATAGCGGCTAACGCTTGTCCGTATACTTTTAATGCAGAGAGTATTATCTTAGTATTAGCCTGAGCGTATGCTTGATATGTTTGCTTTATCTGTGATTGTGCTTGTGCGAATATTTGTTGCCCCGAAAGTATAATCTTTCCTTGTGCCTGAGCATAGCCCTGCTCTGTTCGTCTGATCTGTGCTTGTGCTTGTCCATACTGTCTTACTGTCTGTATTGGTACAAAGATAAATGCTTGTGCTTGAGCATATTGTCTAACTTTCTTTGATCCAGAACCAGAAGGTACTTGGAACTCTACCCAAGATACTAATGCTTTACCATTCTGTGCTTCAAACTCTATAGCAAGTGCAGAATAATCTGTAATCGCAGCAATTTGAAGTGAAGTTAATTCATATATATAGGTCTGGAAGGAAGTAGATATATCAGGATTATATTCGAAAATAAGAGTAGTATCTTGGTATAGGTGAATTGTAAAGGCACCATTATCACTACCGGCTGTTCGTGCAGCCCTGAATCGTAAGATATGGTCTATAGGCCAATCGGGTGCGATAAGACTACTTAATTGAACCCTTGCCATACTTGATCCAGCAACTACTAGCGGTGAAACTATATAATCGTTATCATCTGCTACTACTTCATCTATATAACTATATAGGTTATCTATTCTTCCTACTTGCCCCAAAGCCTGTGCGTATCCAGCTTTTAATAGGCTTTCAATATATACCTGAGCCTGTGCATATTGGCTACTAGAAGTCTTTATAGTTGCTTGTGCTTGCGCGAAAGTTGGTCCTTGTACGGCTGTACCAGAAATTGCTAAGAAGTCATCTACTTCACCATCGTTACCAAGAGTTCTAAATATAATTCCTACTGGGGTAGGTACTGCACTTTGATTCTCTGCACGATTATCACTAGTATCGATATCCCAAGTATCCGGCTCTAATCCTGATGTTTCCCAAGCCTTAACCTTTATGTAGGTTGGACTAGATCCTTGTACATTAACTCTTAGCCTTATTTCAGTATCGAGAGTCCAAATACCTGATTTATCTATATTACCTGTACCTACATCCATGTGAGAAGCAGAAGTATTACTATACCATAAACTTATCTTCTGCCTTGGTGTTCCAAAGTCATCGTGATTTCTAGCCACTGCTGCATAATAGATAGCTGGATTACTTCCAAGTATCCTAAGTATAACTCCTGAGCGCTCTGATCCGGCTTTTATAGTAAGATATATATCCCCATCCGAAAAGTTGGTAGAAGGAAGATAGTAATATGCATTATCTTGGTTAATAGTTTTAACTGTGTCTGTAGATCGATCTATATTAACGGAATATTCATCATGATGTATAGACCACGTTCCGCCAATCTCTGCTGTATGTGTATTTAGATTAACAAGTCCTGTACCAGATTCAGTAAAGGAATCCTGTGCAACTACTGTTGCCCCGCCACCAAATGGATAGGTTTGTTTTATCCAAACAGAGGCTTGAGCATATGCTAGAGGATAGATTTCAATCCAAGTCTGTACCTGTGCAGTAACCATACTAATTTGTAGGGTTGCTGTCATCGCTTGACCATAAGATAGGTACGTAGCATTGATATGCGCCTGAGATTGGGCATAAGAAGTTATACCAGTTACTTTAATCCAAGCATTACCTTGTGCATAGACTTGTTCTGTTCTCTTTATATGGGTATTACCTTGCGCCCATGCTTGATAGGCTTGCTTAATTGTTGTTTGAGTTTGACCATAAATTAATTCTGTGTGTTTAATCCAAGACTGTGCTTGAGCATAATCTTGTTCTGTTCTTACGATGGCTGCTTGACCCTGAGCATAGACACTATAGGTTGTAACAGGTGGTGCTATTTCTACCTGTGCTTGTCCAAACTCTCTTTCTGTAGTTTTAATACCTACTTCCGCTTGCGCCCAAACTTGGTTATCAGTATGCTTAATATGGGTTTGTGCCTGAGCAAAAACTTTATCAAAACTATGGCTTACTACAGAGAAAGCAACTAATCCATTATCTTCTACTCTACCTGTTGTTCCTGCTACTTGTCTCCAATCCCAGTTAATAGCCCTTGCTGCGCCCGAGTCTAATTGGTGCAACTTGAATATTGAGAACGCTGTCTCATCTGTTATATCCCATTGATCTATACTTGGGGCGGTAGAAGCAAAGGCAGGATCGCTTACTAGTCCCCCACCATCAGGATTAACTTGAAGTCTAGCTTCCCAGTCTGTTGTTATTTCGTTAACATCTTGGTTAGAGAATGCAAGATAAACCCAATCACCAGTAACGGCAGGAGTTGGGGAAACAGTTGCAACATTTGTATAGGTTGGTGTAGTTGCCGGATCGATTTCACCAGCAGCGAATACATAAGAAACTTGGGTAAATAGTTTAGTAAGATTAAGTGCCAACGTTCTAGCAGAGAACATAGTAGCGTCAGCAGTCGTTGCCTGTGCTGGACGTACAGCAATTGTTCTAGCTGCGTTTGTAGGTACGCCTACCCAATACTGGTTAGCACCTAATTGATCGGCAGTATCCTCGCCCTCTTGTGAAGTTCTATTTAATACTCCTGCTACTGAGTCGTATAGTTCAAAGCTGATCTGAGTTGTAAGCGTTGTATTAACACCATGAATCAAGTTGGAAGCGTATAGCCAAACGTCTGTGCCATTTGGAGTGAACGATGCAGAGGTTGCTTTAGCAGTTGGTGTTGTTGTGTAGGTATAATCAACGGTATCTTGAGTCCAGATATAATCTGTGCCACTAGTCCAATCGGTTATATCAATTGCAATAATCTGAGATAATCTGTTGGTAATCGTTGACCCAGTAGTATTACTACTGATCTGAATCTTAACTAGGTCAGGAGTAGCCGGTTGAGCATAGGTATACATCCACGATACTTCGTGTTCCTGTGTAGTCAGCGTACCTTCATACTGTAATGTAGCGTCGGTAAATGCTGTAGGAGTTGTACCGTAAACTAACCTTGCCCGTGTATAGTTAGTAGAGTTATCGTGAATAGATACTTGATTAGCAAGAATAAGATAGGTTCTGCCCCCGGTGAAACTTCCGGCAGCAATAGTTGCAAGGTCTACCCATGCTGTAGTAGCAGCAGTTGTTCCAGCAACGGTTTCATTGTATAGGACTTGTATATCAGCCATTAGTCTCTCACCGTCCCGACCCAATTACCATCGTTGCTTATATCTGCTATTGGTCTAGCTATTTGTGGTATATAAATCCATACTTCTGCTTGTGAGTAACCTTGACCTATAGCTCTTATTGTTGCGCCCGCTTGTGCGTATGCTTCTATATCCCTGACAGCAATGTAAGATTGCGCCTGAGCATAGCCACGATATGACGCTAGGATTACTCCCTGCGCTTGTGCATAAACTAAGTAAGTAGTTTTAATCTGTGTTTGTGCTTGCGCGAATGTTACATTACCAGTAACTTTGACATAAGTATTTGCTTGTGCAAATACTTGATAGGTTGCTTTGATCTGCGTCTGTGTTTGGGCATAAACAGACAAACCGATCATAATAATACGAGCGTTTGCTTGGGCATAAACTACATAAGAAGTCTTAACCTGAGTCTGCGCTTGTCCGTATACCTGTAAAGCCGAAAGTATTATCTTGGATTGTGCTTGCGCATAAGCCTGATAAGTAGTTTTAATTTGTGCTTGAGATTGTCCGTATACCTGATAGGCAGACTTAATCTGCGCTTGGCTTTGGGCGCAAGAAAGATACGTTGACTTAATTTGCGTTTGGGCCTGTGCAAACGTTGCATATGATGCCTTAACCCAAACCTGTGATTGTCCATACGCTTTAACAGCAAACGCATTTAATTTCGCTTGTGATTGAGCAAATTGTGTAAATGCTCCTTCCAGCCATACCATTGCTTGCGCATAGGTTTGAATATTAAATGCGTTTAGTTTAGCTTGTGCCTGACCGTATACTTGGTAAGTAGTTTTAATTCTAACTTGTGCTTGGCCGTATACTTGCAATCCTGATAAGCGTATATAAGCATTTGCTTGCGCCCAGCCTGTATAAGTTTGCTTGATCTGCGCTTGAGACTGAGCATATACTTGTAATCCAGTAGTCTTAATGTAGGTATTCGCTTGAGCATTGACTAGATAAGTAGTTTTGATTTGCGCCAAGGATTGAGCGTAAACCCTATAGATTTGCTTTATCTGAGTCTGTGCTTGCCCATAAGATTGATAAGAAGTTTTAATCCATACTTGAGCCTGTGCATATTGTGAGAATGAGCCTTCTAACCAAACAGATGCTTGAGCATATTGTTGTATATTAAACGCATTAATCTTTGCTTGCGCTTGACCATATATTTGATAAGTCTGTATAATTTTACTTTGTGCCTGAGCGTATACAAGGGTAGTTACCTTGATAGTTACCTGAGATTGAGCATAACTTCGATATACTTGCTTAACCTGAGATTGTGCTTGAGCATAGCCATTAATACCTACTATCTTAATATAGGAATTAGCTTGTCCATATATTCTATAGGTGGTCTTAATGTCTGCTTGCGCTTGTCCATATGCTTGAAGGTTAGATAGAACTATCTTGGCGCTCGCTTGCGCCCAAACTTGGTAAGATTGCTCTACCCATGTTTGCGCTTGCCCATAGCCTTGATAAATAGATTTAATTCTTGCTAGTGCCTGAGCGTAGACTATAATACCAGAAAGGATTATCTTGACATTAGTTTGCCCGTATGCCTGATACGTCTGTTTAATATTTGCTAGCGCCTGTGCATAGCCCCTATATGTTTGCTCGATCCAAGTAGCTACCTGTGCGTAGCCTTGATATGATTGTTCGACCCAAGTTTGTGCTTGAGCATATACTTGATATACAGCCTTAACTCGTCCTTGGGCTTGAGCATAAGCAAGAAGTCCTGATAGAATAATCTTCGATTGTGCCTGTGCATATACCTGATATGCAGTCTTTATTTGAACTTGTGCCTGTCCATATACCCGTAGATTTGATAGTATTATCTTAGCAGTTGCTTGGGCATAAGCTAGATAAATCTGCTCTATCTGTGCTTGGCTCTGCGCATAGACTCTATATGTAGTCTTGATCTGGCCCTGCGTTTGGGCATAAGAAAGCGTTGTTGCTTTAACCTGAGTTTGGGCTTGCGCGTATACTCTTACAGTTACTATGATAGGTATAGATACTTGTGTCTGAGCCTGAGCGAATGTTGGACCTTGGACTCCACTACCAATTTCGGTAACTAGATAATCGTCAGCACTATAGTCTGCCGATGTGTCTAGACGACCCCAAATACCAAAGGCTCCTGCCGCTATCTGATTTCCTGCTGTGTTATCTGTAGTATTGATAGCCCATGTTTCCGGCTCCGCGCCAGATTGATCCCAATACCTAACCTTAAGAGAGGTCGAACTAACCCCGCTAACAGATATGCGAACTCGTGTATCTGTTCCAGCAAGGGGATCAATATTATAAGACGCGAGAACAGTAAGTACCCCAGCCGTCCTTCGATATAAAGTGGAGTCCACTTCGGCGCGGTAGCCAAAATCTAAACAATAAAAGTTATTTCCGCCTGTACCTCTAAGCCAAAGACCACCGTACCCGTTAGCAGTTATGTCCCATGTCAAGAGATGATCGGTATCTCCGTCCGTCCCCGTACCTACCCTGTAGTAAGAGCGTCCAGCACCGGAAGCACTATTTCTTAGATGACCACTCAGACTTCTAAGAACTGTTCCCGATGAATCGTTATAATAGACAGAATAATTACCACCAATATCTGCCGGATTACCATTAAGATTGGCGTAGTCGGGCGAGAAATCGTCCTGTGCTAAGATTGCGCCCCCGCCCCCAAACGGATAAGTTTGCTTTATTTGTGCTAGGGATTGTCCATAGGCTGTTATACCAATTGCCTTTATGTAGGCATTACTCTGCGCCCAAACTTGATTTGTTAGTCTAATATGAGCCAAAGATTGTGCATAAGATTGTTTAGTAGTAATAATCTTAGCCTGCGCTTGGGCATAACTTCGATACGTTGTCTTTATCTGGCTTTGTGCTTGTGCCGAAGGGGTACTATACCATTTTGATAATAGAAGATTATCAAGAGTAGCAATAAGAGTTGCAGTACCCGAGGTAAACAGGAAGCTAGCATGGCCGGGGACATAAGCTATGCTATTTATCCTAGTTACACTAGCATTATATTTAGTATTAGGAGTAGATAAATTCCAAACAGTTACGTTAGAAACTATATCATTTCCACTACGACTTACATAAGACTCGTAAGCCCAAGTTTGTCCTGCACTATAGGTTGCCCCTAAACTAGCTGTTGTATTAAAGGTTCTATGATAGGAACGTATACTTAAATTTCCATTTTCATCTATTATTAATCCGGTTCCTTCTTGGGACCAGCCAGAAGATATGGCGCCAATATAAGATGATCCTCTACCAGACTGAAGCGCTATATAGAGGCTATCCGCCGCATTAGGTAGGACATTTAAACTGAACTCGTAATATATCTTCCACTGTTGAGGAAGTACTAAATTACCTAGAGATATTCTTTCTCCATAGTTAGCGACTTGCGCGCTAGACCCGTTTGTAGAGAAAACTCCTACGGCTGAATCACTCATAGTCCAGCCGCCAGCATTATCGGATGTTCCCCAACCATCTGCTACCGTTCTAGTAAAACTATCATATACAGAACTATATTGGGGGGTAGAATATATTAATGCTGCTGCTAGTCCATATGATTGAACATTAATCGCTTTTATCTTAGTATTAGATTGTGCATAAGACTTATATGTAGTAACAGCACCAGCAGCTATAGTTGCTTGTGCTTGAGCATAAGACTTATTTGCTAGGACTTTTATTTGGGCCAAAGATTGTCCGTATGCTTGAACAGCAATTCCTTTTATCTTAGCATTTGATTGGGCATAACCACTATTAGTTCTTGCAGGAGTCCACGCGACGTAGATCCCCATGAAGCAGACGGACGCCACGCGGGATGCTGTCTCGGGGCGCGTCACGCGCATATACGGCTGATAGTCGTATGCCCCAGCGGGGACAGGAGAGGCGATCGCATCACGCCGCTCGTTCCAGTAGTCCGTCCCGGTCGAGTAGGTGCCGAGCGCGCCGCTGCCGTGCCCGGTGGACACGTCGATGCTTAACTCGCCCACCGTGAGGGCCTCGGTGCTGTAATACGACCCGTAGGACAGAAGCTTCGCCCCGGTGGCGCTGTCCTCGCCCCACACGACGACGGATCGGGCCGCAATGGTGGTATCCGCCTCGTTGATGCCCGCATCCGCCCATGTGGTCATGTAGGCTTCGTACTTGTCGGTCGCGCCACCCGCGCCGCCCGCGTGCTCGATCTGCGTCGTGTCGCTCTCGGTGGCCGACCCTACCGGCGGGCAGTTGTTGACCGCGTCGTACAGGTTCGTCGTACCGCCGCTACCGCCGGTCCAGAGGGTGTCCCGGTACTTGTCGCTGATCGGCAGGAGCAGGGCTACTTTGGAGGGGGCGAGGGAGGTGGTGAACTCAGCGATGATCACATCGTCGATGTAGATATCCATGGCGGATGACTCTGTGCCAGAAGCACCGAGTAACACGGTCCCCGCACTTTGCCCTTGCAGACCCACCGCTCCATTTGCCGTGGCAACGCCGTCCACCTCGATGACGTTGTCATAATAGATTGGGGCGCCCCCGAGAATGAACGACACCCAATACCACTGGCCGGTGTTTAGAGCGGCACTTGTTGTCGCTGCCAGCGTGGTCCGATCGTAAATCTGTAGCGTGCCGGTCGATGTCAGTCGAAGGTTGTTCGCGGCCACACTCCCACCGATAATCCGAGTCAAAGAGGGGAGCGTGGCTATATACAACCCGAAACCGGCCCAGTACGGCGCACTGGGTACGGAGAACGAGAAATATCCGCTCGCAGCCGACGCCGGATTGCAGCGGATCGAGCGCGTGCCTGTCCGGGCCTGAGTCGTGGAATACGCAGCCGTACCCGTCAGCGTGATGTTGTCTACCTTCTCGGCGGCAGACTCAAATCCAGTTAAGAATATTACAGCCATTTATCTTTCACCCCCAAATCTTTGGACGTAAAAGACAAAAAAATAACCGAAGCAGAGATTTTAAACTCTACTTCGGTTACTATTCTGTTCAACTAGATCATCCCCTTGTATGGGTAAAAGTATTGAATTACTTCTTCTTTAAATATCCTTATATTATATTATACTATTGGCCAAGGTTCAATACCTGTTTGTGCCATTTCCACGGCCAACTTTTCTAAGTAATGACCGGCCACGGTACCGCTACCAATAAATGCCCCGACTTCTGTACATAGTGTAATAAATCCTGCCAGCGTGCAGCCGGGAGCGTCCATTACAAGAATGCGGCAGAGTGGGCAGGATAACTCATCTCCGGGGAATGTACCAACCGGAGCAGTAGCCCAATTCTTCATGCCCGCATTCCAATACTTTCGGCCCTCATTCTTTAAGGCTATGGGTAGAGTCGCTGCATTAATGCTGCCCGCAATCTGAGCCGCGTCCTCTGGTTCAAAGAAAATTGCAAATGTCATATTTATCCAACCCTCATTCCATTATAATTAAATGTAGGATCAATTTCATGCGCGATTGCTTCAATCGCCTGTTTACCAGTCATTCCTGCACTTAGCACATTATTGATTCCATAGTTATCTAGATAGTTATTAAATACATTTGCCTGTGGTGCAGTAAGAACAGATTCCTCTGTTAAACCAGCGGGGAATACTCTTATTGCCCCATCTGCTTCTGCGGCTGCTGTTTGTGTAGCATCTCCACCGAAATATACTAGCGCCCAACTTTCCTTGGGAGTACCATCAGTATTCCCCGGTATAAGCGCAGCGTGAGGTCCGTAGTCTCCCACAGCGGCCCTGTATGGCCCTGTAGTGGCTTCCGATCCCTCTACTATCTCTGAGGTACCGTTACCTATAATTGGACTTATTACCCATCTCATGTAATCACCTAGTCTATTCCTAGTGCGCCCGTATCAAATATAGAAATCATCTTCTTAATATTCTTTCCACCAAATTCCTTGGGCATTGTTGTCTGCGCCCCGATAATCTTGGTGGCAATAGCGTTAGTCATTCTGGTAAACCAGATCGGCCTCCATACTAGGGGAGTAAACGTATTTTGTACCCAGCCTTGTTCATCCGGTTCCGAAGATTCCATATGGGATAGAAGTCCAACAATAGTTGTTTCATCACAAATATATATAACAGACTTTGGATTATAAAGCTGTACATCGTTATTAACGATTTCCCAGTTATCGTAGTCTATTATTAATACTCCATTAAGTAAATCTACAGCTATCTTGTGCCCAAAATCTTCTTGAAGAATAAATAATAAATTACCTTCCTCACCCGCTTGTACTGGTCTTCCGTGGGGCGCGTCCTCTCTTAGTACTTCGTACTGCTTGTTGATTGCTACCCAGCCCATCCTTCTCCTCCACTTTTACTTCTTCTACTACTTCTTCTTTAGGCGCTATTACTTCAGGCTCTTTATTCCAAATTCTTTGTTCTGGTGATCCCCAAATAAAATCAAATTCAGGGGGCTTTACATTCTCGGACGCCTTCTGTATATCTTTTTCTATTTCATCTGGTGTAAGTGATCTTTCATTTATTTCTGGATAAATAGCCATAGGTATCCAGTAAGGGACCATAGGCGGTGCCTTATAATTATCAGGTGTAATATTCTCAAGTACGTTATGCTTGTTCTTAATAGCTCTAAGTTGTATAGTCCAATTTAAAGCATTAGGCTCTCCAAACGGATTTCCTTCCTCAATTTGAATATCCTCAAAGCAATTAAGACTTTCTACTAAAGCCTTTAGTGTGTTAGGGGTAAATCCCATCGCGTGAAAATTCTTAGGGTAATCCTGTTCTCCATACAAAGTCCATAGATCGGTACCTATTATTCTATCCATAGCTAATCTATATCCTACATGGCGTAGGTTGGGTACCGCTAAACGAAGTTCTCCACCAACTTTAAGTATTCGAACCCATTCCTTTAGAATTTGTTGAACATTATTAATGCCAAAATGCTCTAAAGTATGTGAACTATATACTATATCAAATATTTGTTCAGGTACAGGTATACTCCTAAGATCACAAACTACGCTTGGCTTAACCTCTTCTCGGATATCGAAGGTTACTATCTTTCCCTCATCTCTCATATAGGTACTTACGCCACCAGAGCCTAGGTCAGCAATTAATTTGCCCCCTTCTGGTCTAATTTCCCAATCAGGATGCGCCTGTGGGGCATTATGTGGCATCCCATATAACATTTTTCCGAACTTGTCATAATGAAGGGCTTGAATAGAAGTGTCTGCCCATACCTTATATCCTAATTTCTTAGCTTTCCAATAGAAGTATAAGTCCTCTGTATTATTATGTGCCTTATCGGGAACTATTCCGGGGAATGACCCATAATCAACAGAGTACCAAGGACCACCTAATTCTTTTTGCATCTTACGATAAACATCTGTCTTTACTAAAGTTAGTCCGCTTCCTGCGGCATCTATCTCTATAAAATCTCCAACGTGCCAATCCCAGTATGGTCCTTCAAGATGGCCTCTAAATAATAGAGGCATAGGTGGATTAGATTTAGCCCAATATACTCCGTTGATTATATCCCTATTCTGATAGTACATCTTTAGAAAAGAATCTGGTGGAGCAATTACATCATCATCCAGCCAATAGATATAGTGCGCTCCTTGTTGTAGAGCGTACTCAACTATTTCATTTCTAGCGTCTGCTATAGGCTTATTTAAAACAATCTTATCAACTGCACTAGAAACCAGTGGAAATTGTTGAGATAATCTAGCTTGCATAAAGTAGGTGGATACCATCCCGAAAGATGGTATCCCCACTACTACGTTAACTCCCTTAACCTTATCCATTAATTACTCCCTTAGACTACTGGTGGTTCTTCTGGAATTGGTTCTGGCTCTGGTTCTGGATCAGGAACAGGAACAGGATTAGGAATATCTTCGATTCCTTCTACTGTAACTCCAATCTCTCCAACTAGTTCCTGTAGTGCTAGTACCTGTGCAGGGTCAACCTGTCCAGCGACTAACTCATCAATTCTTACTGTTAGTTCTGCAATCTGTGCCTTTAGGAAAGCAAAGTCTTCTGCTACTCTGGCAACTACTGCTGCTGAGTCCAACTTTAAATCTTCAAGTGCTACTGCTAGTGTGTCTAGTACTCCCATGATTTCATCCATCCTCCGATCTAATTTTTTAAGTTTCTTTAATGTTTTATAGTTTGTTTCGATAAAAATATCTAATCTACGTGACTTACCTTCATGGCCCCACAAATACATCAGCCCCCTAACTAGGTTTTATTTCTTCTTCTTGCATCCTGCGGTTGCATGTGAAGTACTTCCACAATTCGCGCATCTCATTCCTTTCTTGTCATCCTTACCAAAGGGTGCTGACTTCTTAGTTACCATTATAGCACCTTCTTTATATGAGGGTCAAATTACATTTCGTCGTATTGTAGAGTAAATCCGAAATATCCACTTGTTCCAGCAGGAGCAGCAGCATTAGCACTTAACTGCAAGCATAGGAACGTTGGCATTACATATGAGTTAGCGGCTCCACCAAAGGTTGCTGTCATATTTGTTAGAGCGTTTGTTGGAGATGCTGTTGAGGCTGTGTGAGGAACTAGAGAAACGTTAGAAGCATATGCTGCTCCCGTAGGTGTTCCACTCGCCATAGAGTACTGTGTATTGCTTGTAGCAAAGATTGTAAACGATGCTGTATTCGCAGAAGAAGCTGCTGGGTTAAACTGCCAGAACTTGACTGCTGAAATTGTATATCCTACACCGTTTGTCCAGTAGCCTTTTAGCCATACTGGATAAGAGTTTGATCCCGCACTTACGGGATTTGCTGTATAGGACGCAGTACCGGGACCATCTAGTGTCTCAAAGTCCCAAGACATTGAGTTTGAAGACGATGTTGGTGTCAAACTGTATGTACTAGGAGTTGAAGAGGCTGCGTTAGAACCTGTGTACTGTGCCCAGCTAAATGTTGCTGCCATGTTTATACCTCCTGAAAGTATAATTGTCTTATGCCATAGTATTGAATTACTTTCAGGCAAAATAAAAACACCTATGTTATTAGGTGTCTACTATAATACTGTTTATTTATCTAATTTTCGGGCAATTATTCCGTAATTCCATTGGGCGTACCCATTAACGTCCCATATATTATCTAATTTAAACTCTGGTATGTTAGCAAAATACTTTATAATCAAAGGAACTGAGAATCCTGTTCGATGATACTCTCCCTCATGCTCTTGAGTACCAAATATCATGTCCATATCATAGCCATTAGATTGCTTCTCTACCCACTCTAGGAAAGCATGTATTAAGTTAGGTACTATTATTCCTGCTAATCCGCCCGGTTTTAATATTCGGGCAAATTCCTTAAGCGTTGGTTGCACATTAAATTTAGATACGTGTTCTAATGCAGAGAAACAAGTTAGTAAGTCTATACTATTATCTTCGAAGGGAGTATCCCACATATATGCTTTAACATTAACTTCGGGACAATCTATATAAGGATCAACGCCTATAAAGGCTGAATGGATTTTCTTATCCCCACATCCCATATCCACAAATATTCCGCCCTTTAGGAAGGCTTCTTCTATGGGGTCTTCAAATTCCTTATTAGCGGGATAGCGAGGCTCAAGAAATAATTTATTTGGATCAGTACTATAATATGTCATTATCCTTCCTTAAAAAATTTGGGGCCGGTGAAAGGAGTCGAACCCTCAACCGTCGCATTACAAGTGCGCTGCTCTACCAGATTAAAGCTACACCGGCTTAAAGTGTTGGTAGCCCCTGTGGGAGTCGAACCCACCAAAATCTGTTTATAAGACAGACGCCTACAACCAGTTGGCCTAGGGGCTACGGATTACATTTTGATATACTGCGCTCCGAAACTTAGCGTATGGAAATGGTCGCACTCTGTACAGTATTCACCATCATGTCCTTTACCTTGTTCCTCACACGGGCATACAGCGTTGGCTGTCTTATAGGGCTTATCTAGAGTAATTTTATTAATTTCTATTATTTCGCCCGATAATGTGGTCCTCGTTAAGTTACTCAGCATATTCGGCTGTATTTTGGGCGATTTTAATCTTTTTCTGAAGAAATTAAACCTTGGCATCCTATCGCCCCACAATCCTCTTCACAATAGCAGTCATCTAAGGTTCCTTCATTAAAGTCACACCAACTACAATACTCACTAAAGTACCCTGCTGCGCTTTCAAACTTCTCAGCCTCCTCCTTAGTCCAAGGAGTGGCTTTCCACTCTCCCATTAAATTTCATCTCTCCTAAGTATTGGTACCGAATAGAGGAATCGAACCTCTTCTGTCTGCGTGTAAAGCAGAATCGCTTCCGTTACAACAATTCGGCTAGGGGGCAATACGTCCGTTATCAATCCACGCTTTGTAGGTCATAGGCATAATGGCATCAAACATAGGTTCAATGGCCTTGGCATACATCTGTATCTCCCATTGGGCGTCCTCTCCTGTGCGAAGACTTAGAAAGTTCATCAATGACCTCGCGTTCACAGACCAGTAGTATTCAGTGTATAGATTAAGTGGTAATACCATGCGCGCCATTTCTTTAGCTAGGTCTTGCTTTAATAGAAATACGTACTCATCATACGCCATTTGGGACCACTTGATAAAACCTTCCTTTAGCCACTCAGCAGCCTTGGGATCATCTACTGGCTCTGATCCCTGCTTATTTGTAGCGCCCGACTTACGAAATCCGTTGGGAATATAGAATTCAGGTTCGAACTCTGTATACCTTCCAGACTTCTCGTTGTAACTTCCTATCCTATGTCTCTGCCATTCTCGCGCCACAAAGATAGGAACCTTTACATAGAACGTAAACAGGTTATGCTCAAATGGTGTTCCGTGACGATGCTTCATAAGATAATTAATTAACTTCTGGTCCTGTTCCTCACCTTTGGACGCTTCCTCCGGTCCTAGGCCGTTGCTGACGCGTGCAGCGGCAACCACGGAGATATCTCCACCGTATACGTTTATTAATTTAACGAAGCCTTTGTCTAGAACCGTCTCTTCCCTCATATCTTACCATATTCCTCTGACTAAGTTCAACAACCTATAATTGACTTGCAGCATCCCAAGTACCTTTCCTCTTTATTATATACTCATCTTCTAAGACAAGATTCTTACGCCCCCAACGCTCTTCATAATTACCGTAGAAATTCTGATCTACGAAAGCATGATTAAAGATTGCTACCGGCTCTATTGCCCTATAGGCTTTAGTAAATATATCTTCCTGTCTGACAGCATCTACCTTATTATTTACCTCTGGAAAAGATATCTTATTTAGTGCTATCCGTCTAAATTTTCCAAAATACATCTGGAAGTGCGGATTATATGCTACACTTTGATTAGGATAATCTTCAAATAATTTTCTAAATATATCTGCATTCTTAATTTCAAATGTATCTTGAAGAAAGATAAATTCGTCCCAATTTGTAAAGTCTAAGATAGCTCCGATAGCGCCTATCTCATAATGATCACCAGTTAGTTTTATAAAATAATCTCTACCACTTTCGATCCAAGTATTTGTCCACTCTGCATTAAATCCATCATTTACTATAACTATAATTGGATAACTTATATCTGGAATAGAATTTCTAAGTGTCGTGAAAGCCTCTTCGCCGCCCGACCAAGTTACAATGGCTATACCTTGCTTTACCATCTTGTTCTATTCTCACCGTACTTCCTATTAAAATATTGACGATCTAGTTCAATCTGCTTTTCTAGTTCATCTTGTATAAGTTTAAATGATGCGCCCTGATAATGGTCTACTGGAAGGCCAATAAGTTTAGCAATTTTAAGGCCGAGTTTTCCAATCTCTTTAACTAGATCATCGTCCCCATACCACCAACGAAGATTCCAATCTACCCTAATAGGTAGATGGCCCTTGACCATAAACGCAAATCCTGCCAAGCCCCCATGACCGTAGGTACTATCTGTATACTCTAAAGTTATATCTCCCTCTCTTAGAAAGGTGGGCCTATAGTAATCTGGACATATAGCGCCAATATCATCATTTTGCTCAAGATATTGAGATAATTTACTCAATGTACCGGGCAAGAAGTAGATATCGTCATTTAATATTGCTATATTAACCTTTGGTCCAAAGTCCTTAATAGCGGCATCCCAGCCAAGATTCCACATTTGATAGATTGATAGTTCGGGGCAATGGATAATTGTTGCATCCCTTATGGTAGAATTGGATAGTAACTCTTGCTGTAAGTAGGAAAGCCTATCCGAATCTAGCCCATTATCCATGATATATAACATTTCTATATCGCCTAAGGATGGTAACAGCCTCAGAAGATAAGTTGTATCAAATCTAGTAGGGACCACGGCAACTATGGGAGTCATGACTGTAGTATTCTCCGCTTTAGTTCCGTAGTAGAAATACCTTTGGTATAGGGTACGTATGCTAGAGTAATATTTTTATCGTCTAGCCATTTTTGTGTAAATTGCATCTGAGCGTAATAGTCTTTACATGCCCAATCATCTCCAACAACTATGATGCTAGGTTTTATTATCTCGATTGCGGGCTTAGAGTCTGCCCCACCAATATTAGGATAGACAAAGAATACATACCTACACGCTTGTAAAATAGCGCTACGATCTTCATAACTATAAATCGGGGGCTTACCTTTATATCCCTCTACAAATTCATCTGTATTAAGGCATACTACTACTTGGCCGCGTTCCCCAGCAATCTCCTTACATTGACGAAGAAAGTTAACATGCCCTGCATGGAACAAATCAAATGTCCCTCCGGTATAAACTACCTTAGCCATGTGGTACCAACCCGAACTCTTTCACAAAGTAGTGAAAGCCGATACAACGATCAATCCATTCCTGCGTTACCTTTCCCTCGCTCAGTAGACGCTTATAGGTTTCTATGTATTCATTCTCTCGCAGGATTTGCTTGCTACTGGTCTTTCTATGGGTAATCTTCCAACCGAAGTTTGCTCCCTGCCCAATAAAGTCATCGTCTTCATGTACAGAGTTGGAGAATCGAACGGAATCCGCTCTAAACAGTCGGCACTTTAGGAAGGTGCGTAACGGCCCCTTTCCGTCGATATACTCATCAAGGGTAAACCAGACATGTGTAGATAGATCGCCTGACTGAACAAACTCTACGATCTTATGCATAGTTGCCTCATCTATCCGCTCATCCGCGTCTAGCATCAGAACCCAAGTATTAGAGCCAATGGTATAGCGAATATAGTCTACACCAATCTTCTTAATAGATTCTGGAAGTCCTGTATGATCATTATAGAGAACGTCTATAATACGATCATTGTTCGCCTTGCCCCAAGCGTATACCGTATCTACCGTATCGTCGGTGCTTCCGTCATCCGAAACTACAATATCCTGCACGTAATCTGCAACAGTAGTAAGTAAGTTCTCAACTTCTGCGGATTCGTTATACGTAGCAACTAGAAATACTAGGTTCATGATAACTGCTCAACCCCTATTCCTACAACTAAGGTAACAATTATAAGTGTTACCACAAAGACTGCTGCCATTGCGAATCCGGGTACTAATACATTAATCCCTGCAACTATTAATACTACTGTTAATAGTGGGAGCATGATATAAAGACCTAATCTAAAGTAATGTAAAAGCTCTCGTAGAGCCTCCATTTAAATTTCCTCCTAAAATAAAAAGGAACGGGCAACGGCCCGTAATTATAGAGTTGGCAGGGGAGATAGGATTCGAACCTATACTCGACTGATCCAAAGTCAGCCGCATTGCCAATTATGCTACTCCCCTAAGTTGGCTCCCGCGATAGGGATCGAACCTATAACATACTGGTTAACAGCCAAATCGTTCTACCATTGAACTACACGGGAAAGTAATAAGGAGAATTAATCAACCTCAGACGAATTTGCAGGTTTTCCCGCCCTGCTGCCCCGAAGGGTTAGTGGAAGTAAGATTTTTCAAGAATCGAAGTATCTGAAGTCTGCACTACCTTATCCAAGTATTAAATTATATTAGGGAGAATTTAGGCGTATCAGTCTTTATATATAACTTCACCCTAACAAGTAAGGTGATAGGATTCGAACCTATAATCTCAAAAGTATTAATTCTGTGTTTTACCGAAGTAACTGATACTGTCACTACCCTAACAAAACGTTAGGTTTTTGGTAGCCCTACGGCGAATCGAACGCCGATTGGCAGAGTGAAAATCTGCTGTCCTAAACCGTTAGACGATAGGGCCAAATTATTAGGAGAAAAGATCGCATAGACCCTCTGTACTGGTGCTTTAACATTAAGCTACTCTCAACTGATTAGAGAAGAGAGGGAGGAATTGAACCTCCGATATCCCGTTCCCAAGCGAAGTATGTCTATACTGCACTACCTAATATTAATGTACTTATTTTCTAGGAGAATTGGGCGTGTAGGCTCAAAAATGTAATTGTTTGGAATTATTTTAGAAGAAATCCTACACTACACTACCTAGAATATTTAGTTTTAAATTAATCGGAGAATTAGGCGAATCCGGTGCTTGTTTCTGAATCTTAGAAGTAACCGAATCCTTCACTACCGATTAAAATTTACCACTTACTGATTTGTGCGGCCATATTAGCGCCCTCAACGAGAGCCATATAGTCAATAATTTTATCCGACCATCCGTTAAGCAGAACGGTATTCTTACTAGTAGAAGGTGTTTGACGTGTACCGTATGCAGACAAGTCTAGGGAGTATAGATATACATTTCTATTTATCTTGGCCCGATATTCTTTTAACTCCGTATTTACGAAGGAGTCAGTGTACCAAGAGAATGTTGAACCGTAATAATCCTTCTGACTTCCTGCTCCCCTTCCTGTAGTATCGTAGCATTGCATATCAGAGATAAGCACGATACGATCTACCTTGATCTTACTATCAAGTAGTAACTTAAATGCTAGGCCAGCATTCGTAGAGTGCCCAACATCTGTACGGACAATCTTCTCAATGTTGTTGATCATCGTGTCATCAGGGTTTAATTTAATAACTTGTGCTGTCTGTCCAAACCCAATAACGATGGAATTAGCAGCCTTCTTAGTTGCAATCGCTCCTAGAACAGCCGCAACCTCTGCATTTGTCATCTTAGACTTAGCCGACACATTTGCGCCCGTCATGGACCCCGAAAGGTCCACTAGAACTGCTGTAGTACCGTCTAGGACTACGTTAGAGATTGACTTCTCAAATGCTTGAGCAATTGCTCTATTAATCTTTTGATTGTCTACTTCCTTATAAGCAGAGAAGAATCGATACGGTAACTGCTTGGAATTCTTGATTAGCCGCTCATCGGTAATCTTGGCAAGAACGGGATCAAGATCGACCCCGGACTTGTCAAAGTTACGCAAGTTGCGTAGCAATGCCATGTAGCCCATCTTTGGAAAGATGGCATTCCATGTTTCCTTGCTGGAACCAAACTTGGAAATAATATTTTCCCAAGTTGCGCCCGATTTCTCAAGCAATTCCAGATCAAGAGTATCCTTTGCAAGCAACTGCTTTAGTGCTGCAATCTTTGGCAAGGCTTCCTCATCAACAATATCATTGATAAGGTAATTTCGCATTGCCTTGGAAACTGGATAGCCCTCTCTACGATAGATAAGATGTAGAACATCTCCTAGGGAGACGCCCTTCTTATCAGAGTCATACTTATTTAATTGGTATTCATCGAATGCCGCGAAAGCAGCAGCCAGTCCCTTCTTCAAAGAGTTAGGAATAGGCTTCCCGTGCGCAGACAACTGGTACGCAATAACGTCAGCCAATTCGTCGGCACGCTTAACGATCTTAGGAGTATACTCCCTCACGAAAGGCTTGCACGCTTCGATATTTGCGGCTTCCACAAGTAGAACCTGTGGAGTCGTTCTTAGATAGATTTCGTTTCTAGCGTATGCCGCTAGCTGTAGGACAAACTTAGGGTCGCTCTTTGCGACTTCCTTAATGTCCTTAACGATTTCATTGGCGATCTTGTCACCACTCTTATAGAACGTATTCTCGCTCCAAAATGCACCAAGAACACGCTCAATTAAACGATCCTTTGCTGGCAGCTTCCACGCTACCGCAGCCTCTTCATTAAGAGTCATGTTTTCAGGATCAAGAGTTTCCAAACTTGTAACTGTCTTTGTATTTAACTTAACCATTTCCTTACCTCAATTCTGCCTATAACAGATAAATTTTGGTGGTAGATATCTCTAGTCACCCCTGAACGCGCAAACTTACTCACCATGAACGAAACCAAGAAACGGGTCTTTGTTGATATCCTTTACCGGGTGATCGACCACCTATTCTATTCAGTTGTCTCTTTAGAGGGATAGCGGCCTTTCTTCTTAAGTGAAGTTGGCTTTGGAACTGCGCGAGGAAGGGCTAATGGTTTATCCCAATTCTTCGCTATGCGTTCCCCTGCTTCCTTTGAGGTCTTGTCCCTCGTTTCGTCCATTGTAGCACCTTTCGTAGCCGAACTTCAACTCGATTTTATATTTGGTGGAGGAACGGGGAATTGAACCCCGATCTATTCGGTGCAAGCGAATCGTTCTTCCGTTAAACTATACCCCCGTGGAGGTTCCTGTCAGAATCGAACTGACAAATAAGCGGTCTGCAACCGCCCCCTTTAACCATTCAGGCAAGGAACCTTAATCTGGCTTATTTACCTCTTCTAGAACAGATAAATCAAACGATCCTACAATCATGTCCCCTGATACTAGTACATAGCTGGGGGGACCGACACATGAGCATGTCTTACAGTGATAAGACTTGGGTATTCCTTCGTATTTTACGATTGATTCTTTACCATTTGTAGTTCGTACTCGATAATACTTTCCTACCTCTACAGAAGTAGGTTTGGCGGAAGGTGCGGGGGTCGAACCCGCAACAGATTTCTGCGCCTGTTTAGCAAACAAGTTCCTCACCATTCGGATACCTTCCGTGTCATACTTTTAACAATATCGTAAGCATTTTCTATACCCTGCTTACGTAAATATACTTGAAGCGTCTCAGCATAAATTGTCCAATCTTTCTCTAGCGCATTTTGCATGGTATTAGCATCGGGGTTAGTGCGAGACATACCTGTTATGGTACTATTATAAGAAACTAAACAATATCCTAGTAATGTGCCTATATTACGCATAATTGTACTATTTGATAAATCTCTTTGTAATCTAGATATATAAAGTTTATCTATCATTGTTTGTGCTAGTCCGTTAGCCAGCGTTAGGTTGCCTTCGGCATTCTCAAAATCAATTGGATTAACCTTCTGAGGCATTGTGCTTGAGCCAACCTCAAATTCAACATCCTTTAATTTAACCCAGCCATCGCTAATATAGCGCCACATATCTTGTACAAAATCTAATAGAATACCGTTTATCCTCTGTAAATTCTGGAACAGTATAACTATATCTTCAAAGGGATTGATCTGCGTGGTCACTAAATTTGGAGTCAAGTTAAATGACAGTACTAATTCTCGTGATAGCCTATCCCAATCAACATCAGGATAAGCAAATTTTAATGCGTAGAAATTGCCTACCGACCCATTAAACTTTCCAGTTAAAGATGCTACGGAGTGCGCAAGGTTTACTATCTCTTTGTATAGTCTTATCTTAAATACACGCATTTCGTGCTCCCATGTTGTAGGAGCCGCTGGCTGTCCATGAGTACGAGCAAGCATTGGTATATTAGATAAATCAAAAGTATCATTTATTTCATAAAGTTTAGGTACAATAACCTTCGTTACTGCATCTGTAAGTATTAATCGGTAAGCGATATTATTAATATCTTCCGATGTAATTCCTAAATGAACGAACTCACGCACATCGTTTGGTACTAGTTGACGGAGATATAGTTCAACCGCCTTTACATCATGGCGAGTAATTTTCTCTATCTCTTTTATCTTGATTGCTTCTTCCATAGAAAAATTTTCTAATATGCTATCAAGGTATTTAACGGGAGCTATAATTTTATACTCTATTAGAGATTTAAGGTATTTAATCTCTATCTCTAATCTCTTCTTTATAAGAGCATATTCACTGACGTATGGGGCTAACTCAGTTAAATCGTATCTTCCATCTAGGGGAGTTATAGCATTGAGCACATTTCATTCCTTTTCTCTCCGGTAGAGACAAGATCAATTGGTACACCAACTTGCTGTTCAACTTCTTCTAAGTATTTTATAGCGTTATTCGGCAGATTCTTATAGCTAGTTACTCCTCTACTATTCTTCCAACCCTGTAGTACTTTATAAACAGGTTTACCCTCATCATAATGAGTACAGAGAGCAATTTCAGGAATTCCATCAAGTACATCAAGTTTTGTTATTATTAGACTAGTAAAGCCATTTAGTTTAGCTGCAAATCTAACCATCTCTGCATCAAACCAGCCAACCCTTCTTCGTCGCCCCGTAGTCGTTCCAAACTCCTTACCGTTATTAACCAATAATTCATCGATAGGAGAATTAGCGATAACCTCAGTAGGAAATGGTCCTGCCCCTACTCTTGTAGTATACGCCTTTGCAACTCCAATTATACTAGTAATAGAAAGTGGAGAAATACCCGCGCCCGCAGTTATTGAGCCTGATACAACACTAGAAGCTGTTACATAAGGATAGGTTCCCCAATCATTATCCAAGAATACCCCATGTGCTCCTTCGGCTAAAATACGTTTATTTCCTTCTATATATTGATATATCAAATCAAAGCTATCGTAAATATATGGTTTAATTTGATTAAAGAGGTTATAATAAGTTTCCTCAATCTCGGATTGCTTAATGCTTAGGTCTTTAATTCTAAGTTGTATCTCTAGTTTTTGATTAAACTGTTTTCTATCAAACAGGTCGCCTAGTCTGATTCCGTTATAGCTTACCTTATCAGCATAGGCAGGGCCGATACCCCTTCCGGTTGTGCCTATCTTACTCTCCCCCCTTGCTTCTTCGTATACCTTATCAAGTATCTTATGATAAGGCATAACTAAATGACAACGGGGCGAGATAAGAAGCCTATTCTCAATATCTATGCCAGATTCTTTAAGAAGATTAATCTCATTAATAAGACACTCTAGATCAAGAACTACCCCATTTGCTATAACAGCAATAACTTTAGGATTAAAGATACCTGATGGTATAAGATGCATGGGAAATTTGCCGTACTGATTAATTACAGTATGGCCAGCATTATTTCCCCCGTGGTATCTAATTACCATGTCAGAAAATTCTGCTAAGTAATCAATAACCTTTCCTTTTCCCTCGTCCCCCCATTGAGAGCCGATTACCATATCAACAGACATTTATAACTCCTAAATTTGGCGGATGGTAAAGGATTCGAACCCTTGTAGCTTTCGCCTCGCCAGTTTTCAAGACTGGTGCCTTACCACTCGGCCAACCATCCGTGGCATTATATTAAATCTCTTCATATTCATGATATGGGACATTCATTTTATCCGCCCACATAATCGTGTTAGCAGTACCGCCCTGCTTGAATCTGCCCTTGGCATAGAAAGCCAAGATAAGATCACTGTTTTCTACTATATCACGGTTGCGGATAAAGGCGGCACCCTTACCGTAGGTCGCGTAATTAGGATAGATAACCCTGATTTCCATTCCGGTATCCTTTGCGAATCGTTGGGCCATAGAATCTGCTCCAACTGCACCGCCCGATACAAGAATATCTCCCATTCTAATAATAGTTTCAAGTTCTTTGGTAAGTTGTTGATAACTTCCAAAAGTTCGGCTACCGACAACTCCGATACGTCGTCCACTAAGCATTATCCCCTTCGCTTTCGCTTCATCTTGTTCTCAATAATAGTATCAACTTGGGCTTTGGTCATTTCGCCCATAAGTATTACATCTTGAAATGTCTTTGATCCATACTGCATCTTCTCCGTGTCTGTAAACACGTAAATCTCTGTTAGAATTTTCTGTACCTGATAGGTAGGTAGTGTATCTTTCTGTATTGGATACGCCTCCATATCGGGTGCTGATAAACCGTCGGCTGGGAGCCAATCCGCTTTATCAATAATATTACGTATCGAATCATGTATGTCGCTCAATGTTCATGCACCTAGTCCTTCTTCCAAATATCTGCTACAATTGCGTCAGCCTTAACGGGAACTGACTTCAGTAGAGTTTTCGCTGCGTTAATCATCGAAGCCTCTACCACATCTTTAACAGTTTCCGCAGACCGTTCGTGGGCAAGGACTACAATCTCATCATGAACCTGTAGAATAATATTAGCACGAAGGTCGTATAAGTTCAACTCATCGTAAATATCGATCATTGCCAGTTTGGTAATGTCAGCGTTTGTGCCTTGGATTACGGAGTTAGCAGCCTGTCTCCTGATCGATGCTGCCTCCCTATCATAATCTGGCCCTGCTTCTGGCTTTACGAAATACCTTCTGCGCCCAAGCATGGTTTCGGAATAGTCGCGGGCAAATCCTGCATTTCCCGCATAATTTAACCACTCGATAGCTTTCTTGTAAATTTTCTTATACCGGAACAGTAGACTCTTGCTATCTTCGATAGAGAGTTGGTTATCCCTGTCCCGAGTGACGTTAAGCATGTCCCGCAACTTAGTATAACCCATTCCATAGGCTAGTCCAAAGTTAATGGTCTTGGCAATAAAGCGTTGCTCCTTATTAACTTCCTCGATAGGCATGTTAAACATCTGCGCGGCTGTCGCCTTGTGAGGATCGTCGCCCATATCAAATGCTTGTGTAAGAGCAGGATCGCCACTAATCTCTGCAAGGATGCGCAACTCGATCTGAGAATAGTCTGCAACTACGATCTTGCGGCCCTTAAGAGTTACGCAATGGCGAAACTCTTCAGGCATTTGCTGCATATTAGGCTCTTTGCAGGAGAATCTTCCTGTATGGGTGCCTATCTGCTGAAAGTCTGCATGAATGCGCTGTGTAAATGGGTGGATAGCCCCTGTAAAGGTATCTCCATACGCAGACAAGATTTTCTGCAACCTACGGTAGTTCAATAACTCTCTAGCCGCAGGATGGTCTATCAATGCCAACTCTCGCTCATTGGTAGCCTTAGTCTTGATCCCAATCTTATGAAAAGCCTCTAGAATTTGCTTCGGACTATTAAGATTAATAGAATCTCTCTCAAATAGAGCGGTTTGCTCCCAAACCTTGCCGTCATCAAAGATAATTTCATGCATCTTTAGTCTGGACTCTTCGTGCTGCCTCTCATAATCTCTCAACTTGCTGCTCCACAAGTCAAGATTGATCGGCACGCCCTCCAACTCCATAGCTGCCACGACACGAACCAAGTCAAATTCTAGTTCAGCAACCCGACTTAGATTAAACTCTTCGATGATCTTCTTCTGTGCGCCCCAAATTGGGAACAGGATTTGAGCATCCTTAGCAGCATAATCCAACTGTTCCGTAGTAAAGTCTGTGCCCTTGGACTCAAAGAACGATGTACGGATAGACTTGTCAAGTACAACTCCCGTGTACTTCTGTGCCACGGTCAGTAGTGAGGAGTACACGTTGGCCGTAACCAACTGTTCCGCTAGGAAGGTATCATAAACGCCACAAATATCTATATTATAAAAATACTTAATGAATTTGGCCTCAAACTTAGCATTATGGATAAGTTTAAGCCACTTTCTATTTTCTAGATATGGGCGAAGAAATTCCAAGTCATTCTCAAATACATTCAGAATATATACAGTATCGTCTGGAAACCCAATCTGCGCTAACAAGATACGAGAATCGTATGGATTTAGACCTGTGGTTTCCAAGTCGATTGAAAATGTGTTGAACGCACCAAACCTTGAAAGAAGGTCTGCATCGTCTGATTGGACAAGTTTCCAAGCCACGGTAGTTGCTCCTTAACTATTTCTGCAAATTGTTTCTCGGAGCCTTCACGCTCCGCTAATTTAGAGATATCTAATTTTTCCTCTCCCTCTCTAAGAGAGGAGTAGTCCAAGATAAAGGTCTTATCATTGCCTATCTTACTCTTAAGTGTATCAGCAGCCTTAAGGCCAATACCACTAGGATCATAATCTGGCACGATAACTACCGCCTTATCCTTAATTGATGCTATATTAGCCCTAGATATATTTGTACCCCCTGCGGTTACAGCAGGATACCCCCATTGCTTAAGAGCCAACCAATCAAACTGCCCCTCTACTAGAAATATTATAGGAGATGCCTGTACCGAAGATAGTCCAATAATCGGCTTGGGCATTCTTAGCCCTAGGTATTTGACCTTATTGTTAACAACTGTTCTGCCCACCATAAAATCGGCCATCATAGTTCCACTTAACAGATTCGGGATTGTAATTCTGTGGGCCATGCTCTCAACCCCGTCTTTGTCGATAAGTCCTATCTCTGCTCCTAAAGCAGCCTCATGAGAGGTCGTAATATTAAGAACAAAGCCGTCTGTATATCCTACCAGATAGTTTTTAATAGTATCTATAGTAAGTCCACGTCTTAATAAGTATTCTAACGCACCACGATTTGCCATAAGATTCTGGTTATACTGATCCGCTACTATCCACAAGAAGCGCCAAGTTTCGGATACGTTCTTAACCTTGATAACACCAGACGCCTTCTCTCTAAAGTACCAGCCTCCTGTATACTCGATTGCTTCTCGTTCAGACATTCCCTTATAGTCTACAAGAAATTTGACGGGATTTCCCCATGCTCCACAACCGAAGCAATAATAAGTATCGCCGGGATAGATAGTAAAGGAGGGAGTATGGTCGCCCGTATGAAACGGGCATCGACCAATCTTCCTCCCACCAGTACTTTCTTTTGTTACTATGTTATTTTCTGCCAGTACGTCTAGCAAACTCTTCATCTACCCAACCTTCAGGCATTATTCCTGATGCCGTAATAAAGTTACCCATAGGATTTATAGGCCAATTAGGGGGTCTTAAGACAAGTGTATGCTTGACTTCGCCGCCACGAACACACTTTAAGTAACTAAATCTTTCAAACCCCCAAAAATCGGGACGGCCCCAATCCCATCCTAGAACTCTCTTAAAATAAGCCCCGCCTTGCCAATTATGTTCATGCTGCTTAGGTCTACCGGGTCGCATATCACACCAAAACTATTTGCTCTTCTCTAAGTATATCTATTGTAAATTCTAATGCTCCCTTATCAGGAATCTGTCTATCTCGCATATCACACATACCATCGGGACAATCTAGGCTACTTTGCTCGTCAATTGTCGAATCAGTATGGACTTCGTGCTTTCTTTCTGCTACCAGCCTTCTCGCCTCATCCAGCGGGATCGCCTCTAGAGGCTCCTGCCCGCGTGAGCCAGCCCTGTAGAACGTGGTGCCCTTCAGGTCTGGTAGGTATTCTAGCCAAAGGTCGCTGAGAGATTCAACAGGAAAGTTTGCCTCTAAATTGATTGTCTTTGATACAGCGTTATCGATGTGCTGTTGGCATACTCGCTGTACATCAAAGTGAGTTTCGGGCTTAATATCATATGCTCCCTCAAGAACACTTACATCATCGACAGAATCCCATAACGGGTCGATAACTAATTCTTTATCAAGTTTTCTACTTCCATCATCAGTTGGTCGATAGAATCTGCGCCAGTACGCAGGAGCGAAGAGAGGTTCAATTCCTGTAGATACGTTTGAAACCATTCCAGTTGTTCCTGTTGGAGCAATAGTGAGAATTGCTGCATTTCTAATACCATTCTTACGGATTCTAGAGCGTATTGAAGTCGAAAGAGCGCGGCGTGCAAATCCTGAGTCGAGGAACCGCTCGTCAAATCCTCCAAACGAACCTTTATCAATAGCGAGGTCGATGCTAGCATTGTAGGCTGTCTCCTTTATGAATATCATTAATTCTTCAATAAATGTTAAGGAATCTGAATATTTGCGCCCCATCTTTATCAACATGGAATGCAAGCCCATGATACCTAGTCCCAGCCGCCTGACATAGTTATTATTATCCCTTATGGAATTAAGAGGATACTCATTAACGGACAAGACATTATCTAAAAATCTAACGGATGTAGTAATCGTAGAACGAAGCCCATCCCAATCAACAAAACCAAGGTCGGTAACAAAGCGAGGAAGAACAAGAGCACCGAGGTCACAACTACCAAACTCTTCCAACCAAATCTCACCACAGGGGTTAGTAGATATAAGGGGCTTATAATACCAGATGTTTGATTCCTTGTTTGCCAAGTCTCCATTTAATACTCCCGGCTCTCCGCTTGTCCAAGCGTTAGCAACTATCTTTTCCCAAATTTCCTTGGCGTTAGCCTTGCCCGCCTTTGTTCCTCCGAACATTAGGTCAAAGTCTTCACCTTTTCTAACCTTCTTTATGAAGGACTCCGCAGGGAGCCTCTTATCAATGATAACTGAGACATTTGCGTTTGTCAGTTCTTTCTGATCTAACTTCTTATCCAGAAACTCTATTATGTCTGGATGCGTAATATTTAAGTCTAACATCAACGCTAATCGTCTTCCGCCCCCGCCAACGAGAACGTCGCCAACAGCATTGATCATTTGCATTAAAGAAACAGCGCCAGTAGCGATGCCACCAGTCCCGCTAATCCTTGAACCGCGAGGACGAATAGGACTACAATTAATACCCACACCACCGCCCATGCCAGATATAACGATAACATCATGGATCGTAGTGCCCCACCCCTCACGGCTATCATTTGTAGGAACCACAAAGCAATTAAGCAACTGACCGCGAGGGCGACCACTTCCATACCAAATCCTCCCACCGGGCATAAATCTATTTTCTACTATCTCTTCGTAGAATGCTTCTTCTACGATTGGCCTATTTCCATTAACCTCTGCCGAAGCTACGTGCTTCGATAATCTTCTTGAAGCCTCTTCCCATGTCTCCTCTGGATGTATTGTATACCTTTCCTTAAATATTGTCTCCGATAATCCCACTGGTTGGTACGGCACTAATCTCACTCCTTTCGCTATCATTATTTAAAAAATTCCAAAAATGGGAGCATTTATAGATATCGCCTTCAATTTGATTTGAACATATGTAAGGTAAATAAATCTTGTGTTGCTTGATGATGGGTGCCCGAATCATCTTCCAACAAGGCTTTTGGTACTTACAAGCCATATAGGTTCTCGATATCTTGTTTGATCGCCTGTATGGTGCTTCCCCAAGTTGTAACACTTTATACCCATGATTAACAGAAACAATCTCAAGATTGTCGGGCCTATTATCCTGCGCATTCCCATTGATGTGTCTAACGTCTTCGTCTATTGATAGAGGTCGCCCAAGAACCTTCTCAGCGACCAGTATTTGTTCTGGAACATACCCAGCCTCTACTGCCCTGTCATGAGAAGGCTGGTAAACCAGTATATAATAATCATAAATTTTGGGCCTCATTTGCATACCTCTTACTCTACTGTGAAGCCTTGTTACGGGCCTCCTGACTTGATTAAGGAATCTTAATTTTCGGAAGTTGACCTTCCCGCCCCAAGCCGCTACAATGAGACTTGCGAGGGGGAGGGTGCATATACTAATAACACTATACTGTACAGAGTAGGTAACTATGTTAGATTATAACTTTAGAAGCAAGTGTTGCTTTGCTCCTATTAGACTAGGAAGAAAAACTATAAAGAAAACAAATCAGAAAACTTTAATCTGGATTTGCTGTAAGTGTGGAACTAGGGACGTAGATATCATACCAAAGGACACCACGATAGATCAACGTCCTAAAATTGGGCCATTTTCAGATGAGGAACGATAAACCGTAACACGGAGGTCGAGTTATGAAAGGAAACGTGCTAGCCTGTGCGCTAGTTTTAACTATAGTTTGTTCTAACACCATTATAGGTTGTTATAGTGCAAGCGCTGTAAAACCAGCAAGTCAAGAATTTTTACACGATTATGAGTTAAAACCAATTATTTTACCGACAATTGAACCCATTCAGGATATAGTACTATTAAAACAATCAGAAGTACTAATAACGCCCGAGCCTACGGCTGAACCTACAGCAAAACCCAAACCTAAACCAAAACAACAATTTACATTCTATAAAACTAGATATGGAAAGGCCACAACTTATGGACCCGGATACGGGGGCTATCTAGCCCTACCAGAAGGGGGTGGCATCCTTGTTGAAGTTTGTGGTCCTGTTGGGTGTATACTAAGGCGCAGCAACGATGCTGGGCCTAGTCCTGCCAGTCAAAGGGCTGGAAGAGTGGTTGATCTAAATATAAGGGATTTTGAAATTATATGTGGTTGTCAATGGAATATAATTGGAGTTATCAAGAACGTCCGAGTGAGGTACATTAGTGAATGATTTATGTAGATAAGACCGATATAGCGTGGGCAGCAGGATTTTTTGATGGGGAGGGATGTATTAGAATAAATAAGACTAAGAATCAATATATACTACAGATTTTTACATTTCATAAAATGAAGGTCTTAAAATGGCAAAGATATTAGAAGGTGGTATGCGCCTCACATTCGATGATGTTCTCTTGGTCCCCGGTTATTCTGATATTAATTCTAGGGAAGACATTTCGCTGGAACAGGAATTTTTGGGAGTAAAATTAAGAGTTCCTATCATCTCTGCTAACATGGATTTAGTCACAGGCGCTAACATGGCTGTGGCGATGAATATTGCAGGGGGCTTAGGCATACTGCATAGGTTCTATTCTTCGTGGGCAGATGAAGAAGAGGATATTACAGCAGTCTATAATAGTGCTGTAGACCCGCTAGCAATCTCTATCGGGATTAGGGATTTTACGGAGATTAAACATAAACTGACTTTTATTGAAGAAGAGTTAGATATGAGGAATCATCCGTTTATTGTTACTATTGATGTTGCTCATGGCCACCATAAACGGGTTGAAGAGGTAATTGTCTTTATAAAAGACGAATATCCTCAAGTCAAGATTATAGCAGGAAACGTGTCAACTTGGGACGGCTATCTATTTCTTGCCCAAGCAGGAGCCGACGCAGTTAAAGTTGGAATTGGTCCGGGGTCTGCCTGTACTACAAGAATCGTAACAGGGTTCGGATACCCGCAGCTTTCAGCTATTGTGGATATAAATAATAGAAGAACTAATATGACAAAAAACTGGACCAACTACCCAGCAATTATAGCCGATGGTGGGATTCG
>Ga0315276_10000109_pt1 | contig 64783 bp, 62 predicted proteins | sample YL17G05_0_MG_FD_204542 | JGI IMG/M metagenome (GOLD analysis project Ga0315276, IMG submission 204542) | Sediment microbial communities from Yellowstone Lake, YNP, Wyoming, USA - YL17G05_0 | ecosystem: Environmental > Aquatic > Freshwater > Lake > Sediment | place: USA: Wyoming | collected...
CTTCTCGAAGACTCCGGCTACATGCCGCGGGCCGCTTTTCTGGTCGATCGTTTGTTCGGCTGGTGCGGTTTGTCGGGCAAATCGTTTGTGCCGATGCTTTCGTCGTTCGCTTGTGCGGTACCCGGTATCATGGCCACCCGCACCATTGAGAACAGGAAACTGCGCATTATCACGATTCTGGTGGCGCCGCTTATGAGCTGCTCGGCGAGATTGCCTGTTTACACGATCATGATTGCGGCATTCATACCCCATCGCTCCTACTTCGGCCTGTTCAACTCCCGAGGACTGGTCTTAACCGGATTGTACACTCTTGGGATGGTGCTCGCCGTGCTGATTTCATTCCTGCTCAACCGGTTGCTGTTCCGTCAGGAACGGGCGACTTTTATTATGGACATGCCCTCGTACACGACGCCGACGCTCCGCTCGATTTTCATCCGTATCTACACTCGTGTGAAATCGTTTGTTGGGCGGGCGGGAACCGTCATTCTGGCGATTACGATTGTCATCTGGGCGCTGAGTTACTATCCGCGCCCGCCGGAATTGGCCGAGGAGTTTGATCGGCGGGAGACTGCGATCAGAGACCGGTACGAATTGCCGCAAACAGCTCTTCAAACGCACGTCCTCGAATCCGGCGCGAGAGATGAGCTGGCCAGGCTGAGTCTCGAGGAGAGAGGGGCCTACCTGCGTGATTCCTATTTCGGACGGATTGGCCGGTTTGTCACACCGGTGTTTGAACCGCTCGGGTGGGACTGGAAGATCACCATGGCAACGCTGGCTTCATTTCCAGCCCGTGAGGTTGTAATTGCCACTCTCGGCACCATTTACAATCTGGGCACACAGGAGAACGAAACCTCCACGTCTCTGATCGACAAGATGCAGAAGGCGCGCTGGGAGGATGGCCCCCAGGCCGGGAAGCCGGTTTTCACCCCCGCGGTGGCGCTCTCCATCATGGTTTTCTTCGCCCTTTGCGCCCAGTGCGGCGCGACTCTGGTTACCATTCGGCACGAAACTGCTGGTTGGCGATATTCCATTGCGGCTTTCCTTTACATGACGATCCTGGCCTACCTTGTTGCGCTGGTGACCTATCAGATCTTCAGCAAAGTTGGTTTCTAATGACTGAGTTCTGGCAAAATCTGGTCATCGTGTCCGCTGTCGGGGGCGCAGCCGCGTATCTCGTGATCCGCTTGATCGGCTGGCGACGCCACCGTCGTGCCTGCAGCGAATGTCGTCTCCGCGATCTTGCCGTCAACGGGGGAGAGCGACGACACAATAATCCGCCCGCGAATTGACAGCCCGCCCAACGTTCCGCTATATTCGTCTCCGGAGACAGATATGATCGGTTCGACCCCTATGTTGCTCGGGCACTATCGCCCACTCGATTCCTTCCTGCACCGGCTGGATGCTCGCTCCAAATTGGCGCCGGTTCTGGTAGTGATGATTCTTGGTCTGCTGACTGACTCACTGCAGTTCTACGTGGTCGTTCTGGCCGGTCTGGTCGGTGGCCTGCTTCTGTCCGGTGTATCCATGAGAACGATCGCCGGCAACTTCAAACCGATTCTTGTGCTGGTGGCGATTACTTTTCTTTACCATATCCTGTTCTCCGGTCGTGACGCCGCTGCGCTGTTCACGGTGTTCGGCTTTGCTGTGACTGGTGAAGGTCTCAATCAGGCGTGTTTTTTCTCCCTCCGGCTGCTTCTGTTTGTGAGTGTGGTATTCCTTGTCACCCTGACTAGTTCGCCGTCTGACCTGGCCGAAGCGGTCGCCCGGATTCTCAGGCCGCTGCGAAAGATCCGGGTGCCGGTCGATGATATCGGCCTGGTTCTTTTCATCGCCATCAGGTTTATTCCGGTTTTGCACCAGGAATTCATGGCTATTCGCAATGCGCAGTTGATTCGCGGGGTTAATTTCAGCGGCAGCCTGATGACTCGCGTGCGCAAGACCACGGCCATATTCGTTCCGGTGCTTGTGGCGGCGATAAGCCGCGCCGATGAATTGGCGATGGCGATGGAAGCACGCGGATATCGCAGCGGCGCACCGCGCACGTTCTTTACTCGCACTTCCTTTGATTCCCGGGCGCAGATGTTCGCTGTGGGAAGCACTCTGGCTCTGGTGGCCGTATTCTACGCGACGAACCGGTAATGGCAGAGCGCAATATCAAACTGCTGGTTCAGTATGAGGGAACGGGGTATTCGGGGTGGCAGGTACAGTCGAATGGCGAGACCATACAGGGTCGACTAACCGAAGCGATTGGGCGCGTCACCGACCGGCAAGTGAATCTGATCGGAGCCGGACGGACCGACGCCGGCGTGCACGCTCTGGGTCAGGTGGCTAATTTTCTCATCGATCATTCGCTCGATCCGAAACGATACGCCGCCGCCCTGAATTACTACCTACCGGACGACATCCGCGTTCTGGCGTCAGAGGATGCCCCCGTTCAATTTCACGCGCGTTTCGATGCCAGGGCGCGCCACTACCGTTACCTTGTCTCCGGACAGCTTTCGGCCGTGTACCGTAACCTGAGATGTCATTTTCGGCCGGAGGTTGTTTTCGCGCGCCTGCAGCATGCGGCTGTAAGGGTGCTTGGCGAGCATGATTTTTCGCCATTCTGCGTGGTTTCATCGCGCAAAGAAAACAATGTCTGTAGCGTAAAAAAGTCGCGCTGGTACCGCTTTGGGCCGCTTCTGGTCTATGAGATCAGGGCTGACCGGTTCCTTCACGGCATGGTGCGTTCTCTGGTGGGAGGCATGTTGAACCTGGCCACGGTTGAGCCTGATCAAAATGCGCTCAACTTGACATTGGATTCGTTTTCGGATATGATAATTGACCCTTCCGGAAGGAGGGTAGCCTTTACGGCTCCTGCCTGCGGGCTGTATCTTGTAAAGGTGGTCTACTGAGCGAAGGAGACGCGGGTGAAGTTCTTCATTGACACGGCTAACATAGACGAGATCAAAGAAGCTCTGGCGATGGGCATTCTCGATGGCGTGACAACGAACCCCTCGCTGGCCGCCAAAGAAAGCAAGCCGTATCGCGAGCTTCTGGCCGAGATTTGCAGTATTGTCGACGGTCCGGTCTCGGCCGAGGTGATCGCCACTGACACCGAGGGGATGATTCGCGAAGCCGAGGAACTGGTCAGGATCGCGGACAACATCGTCATCAAGATACCAACTATCCTTGACGGTCTGGCGGCAATCAAGACATTGTCCGACCGCGGAATCAGCACCAACGCCACTCTCGTGTTCTCTCCGATGCAGGCCTTGCTGGTCGCCAAGGCGGGTGCTACCTACGTGTCGCCGTTTGTGGGGCGCCTGGATGACGTCTCCGTCGACGGCATGTCGTTGATTGCCGACATCGTCAATATCTATACGAACTACGTCTTCGAGACCGAAGTCCTCGTAGCGTCAGTACGGAATCCCATACATGTGTTGGAAGCCGCTCGCATGGGCGCCGATGTCTGCACTATTCCGTTGAATGTGGTCAAGCAGCTCATCCGGCATCCATTGACCGACATTGGGCTGGCAAAGTTTCTTGAAGACTACAAGAAAGCGCCGAAAGCAAAATGATAGAACGATATACTCTGCCTGAAATGGGTGCGGTGTGGACGGACCAGGCGAAGTATCAGGCCTGGCTGGACGTGGAAGTTGAAGCCGCCCGCGCCATGGCACGACACAAGATCATCCCCGCTGCCGCTGCCAAGGCCATTGCGCAGAAGGCGAAGTTTGACGTCAAGCGAATCAACGAGATCGAAGCCGAAGTCAATCATGACGTCATCGCGTTTCTGACATCGGTTGCGGAATTCGTCGGCGAGCCGGCGAAGTATCTTCATTTCGGGATGACATCGTCCGACGTCCTCGACACGGCGCTATCACTACAAATAAGACGGGCCTCGGCATTGATCGAGAAGAAGCTGCAATTGGTGTTGCGCCAGATTCGACAACTGGCCTTCAAATATAAGTACACGCCGTGCATCGGCCGGACTCACGGAGTGATGGCGGAGCCGACCACGGTTGGTCTTAAGTTCTCCGTCTGGTACGCGGAATTGCAGCGGAGGCAGCAGCATTTCCAGCGCGCTGTCGAGACTGTTACGGTCGGAGCGATCTCCGGTGCGGTCGGCAACTATGCGAATCTCGATCCGAGGATCGAGCAGGAAGTGTGCAAGCGACTCGGTTTGAAACCGGCTCCGGTTTCGACGCAGGTGATTCAACGTGATCGGCACGCCGAGTATCTCTGCTCGCTGGCTTTGATCGGTTCGTCGCTGGAGAAATTCGCCACCGAGATTCGCAATCTGCAGCGGACCGAGATTGGCGAGATGGCCGAGGGTTTTGCCAAAGGGCAGAAAGGTTCTTCAGCCATGCCCCACAAGAAGAACCCGATCACGGCGGAGCGGATCACCGGTATCGCCCGGCTTTTGCGCGGCTACATGATTCCGGCAATGGAAAATGTGGCCCTCTGGCATGAGCGGGATATCGCGCACTCGTCGGTGGAGAGAGTGATTATTCCGGACGCCACCACTATTCTTGACTATGGCCTGCAGAAGTTCCTGGAAGTCCTCAAGGGTCTGGTGGTGAACGAAAAGAGGATGCTGGAGAATATCTACTATCGCGGCGGTCTGGTGTTCTCACAGCGCGTGCTGCTCAAGCTGACCGGGCCGGTTGGTTCGCGCGAGAAAGCTTATGGCATGGTCCAGCGCAACGCCATGGCTTCCCTGGCTGGGCCGGGACTTTTCCGTGAGCTTCTGCTGAACGACCGCGAAGTTATGGAGTATCTCAATCAGCCGGAAATCGACGAATGTTTCGACCTGGCCTACTATACACGGCACGTCGACAAGATATTCAAAAGGGTGTACGGCAAATGATCGCTCGTGACGGCTGGATATTCATAATCATCGGGATTGTTCTCACTGTAGTAGTAATTTGGATGGCCACAAGATGGGATAGCCGCGTGCTATTCGGGGTGGGGATTTTCCTGTCGCTCGCCACATTGTTTGTGGTCTATTTCTTCCGCGACCCGGAGCGGACGGTGGTATCGGAACCCGGGATGCTTATAGCGCCTGCCGATGGCCGGATAGTGCTGATCGACACTCTCGCTTCGCACCCGTTTGTCGGACCAAACACAATTCAAGTCTCCATCTTCCTTTCGGTTTTCAATGTTCACGTCAACCGCGTTCCGGCATCCGGTCGGATTGACTATGTGAAATACCACCCAGGCAAGTTCATGGCTGCGTATCTTGACAAAGCCTCATTGGATAACGAGCAGACTGAGATTGGCATGACCGCAGATTGGGGTCGCCGGATCACGTTCAAGCAGATCGCCGGAATACTGGCCCGACGTATCGTTTACAGACTTTCCGAGGGTGACAGTGTAAGCGTCGGTAGCCGATTCGGCATGATCAAGTTTGGTTCGCGTGTTGACCTGCTGGTTCCTGCAGACAGTCGAATTGCCGTGAAGGTGGGTGATCGTGTTCGTGGCGGTGAAACGGTAATGGCATATCTATCAGCGACCACATCATCGTCAGAAAACACATCTGCCGGAGAGAGAACCGATGTCAAGCTATAGAGGTCTGATCCCCGGTGTCTTTACGATGGGGAATGTAGTGTGCGGGTTTCTGTCGATCCTGTCGGCGTTTGAAGGTCACGTTACGACAGCCTGTTGGTTCATTGTCCTGGCCGGTTTTCTGGATGCTCTCGACGGACGGGTGGCGCGCATAAGCAACGCTACTTCCCAGTTTGGAATTGAGCTTGATTCCCTAGCCGATTTCCTCTCTTTCGGTGTCGCGCCGGCAGTACTGGTACATACGATCAAGTTGAGCAACCTCGGCAAGTGGGGATGGGTCATCTCAGTGGTCTATATCATGGCCGCATCGTACCGACTGGCACGGTACAATCTGATGGCCGACAGCGAAGAGAAGAAGGACTTTGTGGGTTTGCCCGTGCCGGTGGCAGCATTCGGGCTGGTTTCATATATCATCTTCAGTTATCATCTTTGGGACACGCTTCGGTATGATGAGGTGCTCGTGTCCATGATTATAGCATTTTCCTTTCTCATGGTGTCGCAGGTACAGTACGACACTTTGCCCGAACATTTTGCCACGCCCTGGGATCGCACCAAGGCGGCCGCCCTGGCGATTGGCGCGATTGCTCTCCTGATTCAGCCCAGACTCCTGTTGTTTCCTCTGATCGCAACACATATATTGTTCGGTCTTGTCCGAGAAGGATACCGACTGTTTTATGTCGGCGTGGGCAAGGTAACCGGTCGTCCTTACGGACGCCGCAAGACCGACAAGAGGATTGACGATGACGCAGAATAATAAGAAAGCGGTTGTTTACGTGAGGCTTAAGGACGGCGTGCTTGACCCACAGGGCGTGACGATCCAGAAGGCTCTGGCGCAGATGGGTTACAATGATTTCCTGTCGGTTCGATCTGGTCGGTTCTTCGAGTTGGAAATAGCCGCCGGCGCTGAAGCTATCGACCGCAAAGTCGAAGAAGTCTGCGCGAAGCTTCTGGCCAATCCGGTAATTGAGAGATTTGAGATCGAGCGGGTGTCATGAAGTTTGGTGTCGTCACATTTCCCGGTTCTAATTGCGACTACGATGCCTACGCTGCGGTTAAGCATGTGTTGGGAGAAGACGTCGAGTTTCTCTGGCACAAGTCGTCCGATTTGCTGGGTGTGGATGTAGTCATCCTGCCCGGCGGTTTCTCCTACGGCGATTATCTCAGGGCAGGGGCCATTGCGCGTTTCTCTCCTATTATGCAGGAAGTGATCAGGTTCGCCGATTCCGGCGGGTTGGTGTCAGGCATCTGCAACGGTTTCCAGGTTCTGACCGAGGCCGGACTGCTTCCGGGCGCGCTCATTCGCAATGCGCATCTTCGTTTCAGCGGCAAGTTTGTCTATTTGCGCGTTGAGGATGCGGGCACTGCTTTTACCCGCGCGTGCCGCGAGAACGAGGTGCTGAAAATCCCTATCGCTCACGGCGAGGGCAACTATTACCACTTCGACGATGACATAAGGAAGCTCGAAGACTCCGGACAGGTAGTGTTTCGTTATGTCGACCTGGACGGCCAAGCAACTCCTCAGGCGAACCCGAACGGCTCGCGTAACAATATCGCCGGAATCAGGAATGCGCAGGGTAACGTGCTCGGTATGATGCCACACCCGGAGCGTGCCGTCGAAGAGATTCTCGGCTCAGTTGACGGACTGAAAGTATTTGAATCCTTGCGCAGCGCTTGTCGTGCTGCTCAGGTCGTGGGGGCAAGATGAAGAAGCGCGAGGTCACGTTTCTCCTCGTGGCGTTGATCCTCGGCGCTGTTCTGGGTGGTGTACTGGGTGACATAATTGGCACTTTTCTGCCCCAGGGCGCGGCTAAGACCGTGTTCTCCAAGAACATCCAGATCGGGGTCGGACCGAGCCAGTTCGATTTTTATGCCATTTCCTTCACTTTCGGTTTGCAGTTTAGATTGAACTTCATGTCCGTTCTCGTTGTATTATTGGTGATTATATATTTCCGATGGTGGTACTTGTAGTTCGCAATCAATAACGGAGGATTGAAATATGTTTGGATTAGGACCAGGGGAACTGCTGCTGATCTTTCTTGCTATTCTGCTGCTCTTTGGAGCTAAACGCATCCCGGAGATTGCTCAGGGCATGGGCAAGGGCATCAGAGAGTTCAAGAAAGCAATGAAAGACACCAGTGACGAGGTCAAGAATTCGATCGACGAGAACAAGAAGCCGGCGGATACTACTCCAGCGCCGCCGAAGCCTGACGACCGCAAGTAACCGGACTTGAGTAAAGCTATGGGCGCCATTTGCACCCAGAAAGATGTCGAGCGGATCAGCACGCTGCTCGGGGCGGAAAAAGTCACTTTTGAGAAGGACCATTACCGCCTCAAGATCACCAACAGGGATGAGAAGCGGATTCTCGTACTTGAGATATATCCCGAAGTCGATCTCGGCAAGAGTCGTGGCGCGTTGATCGTTGTCTATACCGGGAACACCCATCTCCAATTGCACAACTGCACCGGTTATGTGGTCTCCGAGGAGCTCGGTGAAGTGACTTTTGTGGCCGAAGCGTCTGACAAGCTGTCCGGTCTGGTGGTTGAGCGGGGAGCGTCGTGTTCGCTATATGCCGGCATCAATCGCGAGCTCATCTCATCAGACTTCACTACTCTCGGCGTGGAAGTGATGCTCTCCGGGGTTGCGATGTCACTGGCCGAGGAGATCCTCGAAAGCAGGAAGAGCGACGAACCCGGGAACTGACCACAGTTGCCCGGACAAAACGAAAAAGCCGCCGCGCTCTCGGGCGCGGCGGCTTCTGTCTTCTCCCCAACTGCCCCTCAGTGCACAAACGACTCTACGAAATCGTGAAGGTCGACAATTACGTCGGACGCTTTCTGATACCGTTCCGCCGGGTCCTTCTTGAGCGCCTTGGTAATGATATGGTCGTACAACAGCGGTATCTGCGGACGAACGCTTGACGGTTTCTCCGGTTCGTGATTGAGAATAGCGTACATCAGAGAAGTCAGGTTTTCGCCTTTGAACGGGCGTTTGCCGAGGAGCATCTCGTACATCATGACGCCGAGTGAGAAGATATCGGCGCGACGGTCGATTTCCCGCCCCTTGAGCTGTTCGGGCGAAATGTAGTTCGGGGTGCCCATGGCGATACCGGTCTTGGTCATCGAATTGGAGTCCACGCGCGCAATGCCGAAGTCCATGACTTTCACGCGATAGTCGGAGAGCACCATGATGTTGGCCGGTTTGATGTCACGGTGGACGATGCCCTGATCATGAGCATACTGCAGCCCCTGACAGATCTGGGTGATCATTTGGGCTATGATCTTGTAGTTGAATCGAGTCTTCTTCTTAATCAGCTCCTCAAGCGTTTGTCCTTCCAGATACTCCATGGCGATATACTGTAAGTTACCCTCGGAACCGACGTCGTAAATAGTCACGATGTTCGGATGCGAGAGCTTACCGGCAGCCTGAGCCTCACGATGCAAACGTTCCTTCAACTCGGCCATTTCATCGGGGTCGGTTACGAAATCGAGGCGGATGGTCTTCATAGCAACCGGCCGGTTGATCGCTGGGTCGACACCTCGATACACCGTGCCCATGGCGCCCTTGCCGAGAATGCCGAGAATCTGATAGCGGCCGAGCCTCTTGAGCTCACACGTCGCCAATTGTCTTCCGGAAGCACCCGCGGCGCCAGCTTGGCTGTCAGAGAGTTCGGGTTCGTCGCCCTGCTCGCATTTTAGGGCCGCCGCAGCATCGCTGTCGGAGAGATGCGCTGTGCGACCAGACTCTTCGGCGGGCGATGTATGAGTTGGGCGAGACCTGCTCACCGGCTCGTTCGTCCGTCCTGGTTCGTCGAGAGTAAGTGTATGGTGGTCAAGACCGGCAACGGCCGCGGTCTTACTATCCGACGAATCGATTGCCACGGTGGCTATGTTTTCCGGATCGCTTGCGTTTGCCTTGATTTCTCTGACCGGTACCGCTTCTTCAACCGACCAGGCGGCAACCCTTGGTGTTGCAGCTTTGGTGGAAGGCTTTCTGACTTCACTCCTGGCCGAACCCAGAAGCGTGGTGTCAAGGAGCGGCGAGGCCGCCATGAACAGCACCAGTTCCAGTGCGATATAGACAGTAGAAACCATTATGTTGTAAGAGGCAAACAGAAGATAGTCGACATTGGCGAGAACTATCAGTGCGCCCGTGAGGACAATCATCCGGTAAAGCAGGCTGACCCTCGGAAGTACGAAGGCGCCTGCGACACCAAGAACCAAGAGAGTTATCAGACAGACCTTCGCGAGGTCGGCCCGTGGAGTAACGAAGTTGGTGTTGATTATGTTCTCAATAACAGTCGCCTCCACCAGTAACTCGGGTGTCTTGCCCTCTACCGGTGTCGGGTAGTATTCGGTTTCGCCACTATTGAGCAAACCTATTACCACCGCTTTGTTCTTGAGGGTCTCCCGACTGAACTCTTCAGACAGCACTTGGGAGGCGCTGTACTTGGCGAAAGGCAATCCCCCGGAGAAACGAACGAAGAATTCTCCTCGGCTGTTGATCGGTACTGTCCTGTTCGCGCCGAGCTGGATTTCCTGTCCCTCGATGACCTTGATTTGGCTGGGCGCAACCCCAAGGTACTTCGCAGCGGTCATCAAACTCGCAGACGGGTAGTAGTACCCTTCATAATTCATAACCATTGGTTGGTGACGCAACAGTCGGTCGTTGTCCGGGCGTTTATAGTCAAAACCCAGCAACGGCTTGTTTTGAAGCAGTTTTTCGGCTGGGAGGAACACCTTGCGCACAAGCAGGCTCGAATTCTCGTCCATCAAACCAAGGGGGTTGTCCACCACTACGGAAGTGGTGAACAAGTACTCGGGATTGCTGGTTTTGTTGCTGCGGAAGGTGGCTTCGGCAATATCGTACGGCAACACCGCCTGATTGATCCAGGCGAGCTGTCCGGCCAGCACATCGGTGCGGCCTGCGGCCTCCTGAGCAGCGTCTTCATAAAGCTCGACGTCAAGCAGAATGGCCTTTGGTTCGCCGGCGGCGACGGCTGCGGTCAAGTCGGCGATCAGGTCATGATCCCACGGCCACTTGCCGTATTGCTCGATGGAGCGATCATCGATATCAACCAACACGACGTTCGGTCTTATGCCGTCAGGAGCCGTTATCCGGCAGAGAAAATCATCCAGCGTACGTTGGAGGCCGGCGATCGGTCCAAAGTCATTGATTGCCAGGACGGTCACCAATAAGGCGATGACCAGGTATAGAATGTAGGGAGAGTACTTGCTCATAGGGGTATCACTCTATCTTCCGGTCTGAAGGCGGTCTATTAACATTTGGGGCATTTCAGCCTGACACATCTTGGCCTGAGTTGCACTGATATCATACTTCACGCGCCGGTAGCTTATCGTGTCTTCGCTGGTATCATGCACGACATAGCAGGCGCGTGGGTCGTTATCACGAGGTTGTCCGACGGAACCAACGTTAATCAGGTAACGTGACTCTTCGTCCGGGTCGAAATCGTGCGCTACTATCGTACGAATCCGACCGACCGGCGTAAGGCAATAAACTACCGGCAGATGGGTATGGCCGTGAAACACCAGCCGTCTTTCTGTGTGCTCAAACGCCTCGGTCGCTTCGTGCGGCGCAAGCACGTAGTGCCATTCATCCGGTTCATACGGCGAAGCATGCACTAACAGGCGATCATCCTGCTCGGCGGTCATGTCAAAGCCGGCAATCAGCGAAATCTCCCGGTCGGTCAGTCGTGGGATTGTCCACTGAATCGACTGCCGGGCATGGATGTTCATTGCTTCCGCCGGCAGCACTCCGATAGCCGCGTACTCATGGTTGCCCATCAGCTTTATCTCGCAACTATCCGCCACGAGGTGAAGACACGCTACCGGATCACAGCCATAGCCGATCACGTCACCAAGACAGTGAATCTGGTCGACCCGCTGCTGCGCGATGTCCTTCAATACTGCTTGAAGCGCTTCCAGGTTGCCGTGGATATCCGATATCAGAGCCAGCTTCATTACTTCTCACCCTCAACGAATTTGAAAATCGATTTACCTATCTCAATCAGGTCGCCGTTCTTCAGGACGCAACGGGGGGTTACTTCGCCGTTTACCCTGGTTTTGCCGTCTTTGCCGAGATTAATCAGATAGTAGCCTTCGGCTTCCTTCACAATCTTGGCCTGAATGCCGGCAAGGAACATCCCCTTCGCTCGCACGTGGACGAACTTGGCTTTGCCGATAGTGGTCACTTCGCGATCGAGTCGGTATTCCGCGAAATCAGCGTTTTCTTCGCCGATCAGCACCGAGCCGCCAAAACGAGCGACAATCTGGCGCTCGACCTTGTCCTGTTCTATCAGGTCTTTCTGCTTCCTGGTGTTCAGCACCATGGTGCCGTCCATAGCAGTCGCCTGCTGATCCGATCCCTTGGCCTCGGTGTGATAGACCAGAGTGTACTTGCCAATGGTAATGACGTCGTCATCGCGAAGGACCTCTTCGCTGATCTTGCGGTTGTTGACGAAGGTTCCGTTAAGCGATTCGTTGTCGATGATCACGGCGGCATTGCTGTTGAACTCAATCATGGCGTGTTTGCGTGACACACCACGGTTTTCCAGAATGATGTCATTCTCGTTGGTTCGTCCGATGCTGATCCGCTTTTTCTCGGTGACGACTCGTTCGATCACCTTGTCGTCGAACTTCACAATAATCTCGGCCATACCACAACCCTTTCGGTTTCGTGCAGTAGTAATTGCCTGCCCAGATCGGCCCGCAAAGGGCAAGAACGCCTTTGCCCTGCGTGACGCGATCGGGGGACAATAATCTTGGTATAAGTGTCGGCAGACAGAGCCTGGTCCTGAACAAATGGAGGCAGACATCCGATCAGGCAGTTCCTGGAAATCTGTTGCCAGCCACAGGTAGATTCCGCAAGTTTTCACCGATGATCGCAATTTCTAATTGCCGAGCATCGAACTGATCCCTATATTGGCCACTAAGTTGTTGCCACTCAAGAGGTGAGTCGATGAAAGTACTTGTAGTAGCGTTGCAGAAAAACTCTCAATTAATGCCGGTATCGTATGAGTTGCTTTCTGCAGGCAAGCAGCTCGGCGGAGAGATAACCACCGCCGTGCTGGCAGCTGAGGCCAGGGGTCTGGCCGGTCAGATTGCGGCCAAAGGCGGGGGCATGACCATTGCGGTATCGCACCCCGTTCTCGGTCATTTTAGTGATGAGGTTTACGCCAAAGTTCTTGTTGAACTAGTAGGCCGACATCAGCCTGATGTCGTGCTTGGGCCAGCCAATTCCTACGGCAAGGCGCTGTTTGCACGTCTGGCTGCGCTGGTCGGTGGTCCGATGGTCTCCGATGTCACCGGACTCGCCATCGAGAAGGGTCGGCCGGTTGCCACGCGCCCCTGTTTTGGCGGTTCGGTTATCGCGAATCTGACGACAAAAGGCGAGACCAAGGCGTTTTTCGTCACTGTTCGCCCCAAGATATTCCCCGAATCTACAGCCGGAGGCGGCGAAGTCATCGAAGAAAGTGTCGCAGAAAGCTGCTTTACGTCTGGAGCGACAGTCAAGGAGGTCCGGTCAGATACCAGCGGAACGCGTAACCTGGCCGAAGCAGACCGTATTGTCTCGGCTGGCCGGGGGATTCGCGGGGCCGAGAATATCGGACTGGTAAAGGAGTTGGCTGATTCGCTGGGAGCCGCGTTTGGCACCTCGCGGGCAGTAGTCGACGCTGGCTGGGCCGAGTATTCCACTCAGGTAGGGCAGACGGGGCGCACGGTCAATCCCAAGCTGTATGTTGCTGTCGGAATCTCCGGTGCAATACAGCATCTGGTCGGGATGAGGTCATCGCAGCAGATTGTCGCTATCAACAAGGACAAGGACGCACCGATTTTCAACGTGGCCAACTATGGTATTGTGGGTGATCTGTTCGAAATAGCTCCGGCCCTGACGAAGAAATTCAAAACCGAATTGGGCTGAAGTACTCGAATACAAGCTATTCTAAAGAAACGGGACCGCCGGATGACTCCGGGGGTTCCGTCGTGCAAGAAATTCTGTAAATACTCGTTCTTGGCTCACTGTATTCTGACCGAATCATCGAAGAAAAGAGAGTCACAGTCATTGAAGCGTGTGAGTCTCACTACGAACGTGTCGGGTGCCGTAAAAGTATCGACTACCGTATCGCTGAATCGAAGAGGCGGGAGGCCTAAGTCCCAAGCAAGGGTGAAAACTGCTGCCGGGGGTGACTGATCGACAAAAGTTGTGACGTACTGGGTGTCACTCAACTTAACCGTAGAGTACGAAAAAGATGGCGTGTCCAGACGGTCATTGAGTGTGATCATGTTGGAATCTACTTCCACAATCGAATCAGCTCCGCAAGCCCCGTAGGCGATCAACCGCACCGAGTACCTTCCGGGGGAAGTATAGGCGTGGATCGGGTTTTGGGCCTGCGACGTGTCCCCGTCGCCGAAATCCCAGTGCCAGGCCATGTCCATTGCGGCAGTTCGCGTAAATTTGACCAGGAACTGACGATTGGCCACTTGGCAGGCTGAAGTCGGTTCAGCCGTGAAAAGCGGGGCCGTGCTGGAATGGACGACGATCGTATCAACATAGCTCGTGACCCCGCCGGAATCGGTCGTCACGGAAAGGGTGACAGGATACGACCCCGCAGTAGCATAGGTTACTTCAATCGAGTCACCTTGTTCGTGCAGGGTAGTGCCATTGCCAAAATTCCATAACCAGTCGACAATTACGTCCAACGTGTCATCGGGGTCGGCCGATGTATCAATCGGAGGGCTGCTTTGGTCAACAAAAGTGACTACAAGCGGCGCGCACCCTTCGGCCGGATCGGCTGTGAAAGACGGCACACCGCAGTTCAGGATATGCACGGTATCGACAAGTATTTTCTGTCCGCATTCGCCGGTCACGGTCAGTTTGAATTCGTATACGCCCGGTTCGTCATAGACGTGCGTTTGCACCAGCGAACTGTCTGTAAGTGGCGTCGTCCCGTCGCCAAATGACCACTGCCAGGTGGCGATGCCATATGGGTTGTGGGCAGTGAATGTGAATTCCTCTCCGGGGCAGCCGAGCGTGTTGGACAAAGTGACACTGTCAACATTGTGGCCGACAATGACTGCCCGCTTCTTGGTCTCGGCGTCGCTGCCATCAATGGCGTCAAAAACTGAGAGGGTAACCGTGTAGCTGCCAAGCACAGTGTAGGTGTGGGAGACGTCACCGGAGTCGGCCAGAATGGTATCGTGAACGCCATCGCCGAAATTCCATATCCACCTGACTACCGGGCCGCTCGAAACGTCATCAAAATGAACCAGCAGGGGAATGCATCCGGAATCGGGAGAGATGATGAACTCCGCCGTCGGATTTCCGGCAATGGTAGTCTCGATGGTCTGGGTGACCAGTTCGTCACATCCAGGTGCGAGGAAAATAAGGCCGCCAAGCGCGGCCGATAGAACAAGAACCAAGAGTTGTCTGGGCATACCGCCTTTTTCCCTGGGTTAGGGCCGTCAATAAGGTATATACAGTGACCCGACGGCAGTGTCAAATTATAAAAGCCGGAAGCGGCTTCGGTTCCTAACAAACTGCCCCCGGGAGCGGAAACATCACCTGCGGGAGGGTTATAAGCTCATGTGACAACTCACAAAGGGGCGGGCGTGGCCGCCCAAAGCTGTTGCCCCGGAACCGCCATTTGGTTATGTTCGAGGCTTGAGATATCACGCGAAGTCGCTGTCTGACTTCGCGGCAACAGTTGATTTGCCCGGTTTTTGTCGGGACGAAGACCGGGTAGTCGAAACGCGCAGAGGAATAGGGTGAGAGCAACCATTAGATTACTGGCGGCCTTGGCGCTTCTTGTTGCGCCCGCTGCCGCTGAAGTCGCCGAGACCTACAGTGTCGAAGCCGGACGTCTAACCGGTCTCGGTTCCAATGTCGCCATTGACATCACTGCTCACGGCTGTGATTCGTGCGTCTGGCTGGCGACTGGGCACGGCATCAGCTATTCTCACGACGACGGCGTGAGCTGGTACACGTACAACCAGCTGCATGGTTTACCGGCGGAAAATCTGTCCGCCATCTTCTCGGTCGGCGGCCGAATCTGGATAGCCAGCAACCACAACGAGTTTATCCAGGATCGGCAGATGACCCTGTCCGACGGCCTGACCTACTCGGATGACGATGGCGAGACCTGGACCACTATCGATTTCGGTTCGGACGGATTGAACATTCCTTATGTGATCGGCGGAGACCGCACGATATTCGATATCACCGGCCACGAAGACGTCGGTTTTCTCAACCACCGTGCCAATGACACTACCGACTGGTTATTTGCATCCGCTTTCGCGGGTGGCCTTCTGGCGTCACAGGACGGCGGCATCAATTGGCGGCGCATTTTTGCGTCACGCATGGATTCCATCCAGTACAGCTACACCACCGAAGCCCCGTCGCTCCGGAACCGCTATTTCTCGTGTGTGGCGGATACGTCACACGGGGATTCGCTATTTCTCTGGACGGGCACAGCAGCCGGGATATTCCAGTATGTTTTTGCTCCGCCTCGGAGCAAACTGTATTCGCACCGGATCAATTCTGTTGCTTTCTGTGACACTTGCTCCAGTGGCAATGGTTCGCGCTTGTTCGTCGGCGGCGACAACGGACTTAGTCTCGGCTCGGCGGCGGGTGGCAGGTTTGAATCGAGGTTCGAGATTGATGGTCTCCCCGGGCAGGAGATATCCGCTCTTGTCAGTATCGGAGGCAATGTTCTGGCGGGGACAGTTGACCCGTCGACCGGTGCTTCGACCGGCTTGGCGATTTCGACCGACCAGGGTGATTCTTTTGCCGAAGTTTCCGGTCCATGGACGGGCGCTGATTCGATTGTATCAGATTTGGCCATAGTCGATGGACGAGTATATGCTGCGGCACAGCAAGCCGGGCTATTCGTTTCGGCTGACTCCGGCCTGACGTGGTCGGAAGTTCCGCTAAACGCCTGGTATTCAAATCAGAACCTGCTGACTGCGAATGCTCTCGCTGTGCTGGATGACACTCTTCTGGTGGGTACTGATTCAGGGCTGGTTGCGCTGACCCTTGATGCCGGCGGCGCGATTATTGACGCTGCGCACCAGCCGTTTTTCGACACGGATACGACCTCCGCGAAGATCGTCCGTGTCCGCGTGCAGTGGTTTGAGAATGCGACAACACCCGGCACATATGATTCCGCGATTGTCTGGACCGTGCACCGTCCCCTTGATGTGTCGGGAGTTCCGATGGTGGCGCGGCGAGCGGTATCCGGGGCGTGGACTCATTTCCGTCGTGACGTTGGCGTTTATGACGTAAATTTTTTCAGCGACACGGTATTTGCCGTAGGTGAAACCGGTATCTGGTTCAGTCCACTCGGCGGAGAGATGACCAATTTTTTCTGGGCTCGGCAATATCTTAATGATAATCCCGATACTACGGTGCTTGACAATCTGGACCAGGACACCGTGACCGTTATGGAAGTACGCGGAGACACGGTCGTATTCGGCTGCTCCAACGGGGTCGCCATTTCGCGGAACCGCGGTAGCACTTTCCGGATCTACCGGGCCAATACCGATACGCTGTCGGCTGATTTCGTTGTCAACCATACGTACCTGACTTCATGGGGCGGATTGGCCGGTGACTTCATCCCGGCTCTGGCCGTTCAGTATCGGGGTGATTCTCTTACCGCTCGTATCTGGGCGGGATGTCGACCGGCCGAGTACGGCTATACCGGGATTTCTTATGGCGAATACGATTCCACGGGTATTATGAAATGGCACACCGTCTATGAAGATGACTTCGCCTGGAACTTCGAGTTCATGGATGACACGACGGCTTTTGCCGCCACCAGTTCAGGTCTGTTGAAGACTTTAGGCAGTCTGGATAGTCTTGACACCGAGTGGGACACCGTGGCGTTGACCAATGCAACTTCGGGCGAGACTCTCGTTGCTGCGGGCACTTCAACCTATGGAATCGGTCTGGTTGGGCAATATCTCTGGGTGGGAACCGACGACGGTACCGTGCGGATCAACAGAAACGATCTGGGCGATAAAGAGCTCTTTCTTAGAGTGGATTCGACCACTCCGGCCGACGAGGTCTATGCTTTTCCTGTGCCATTTCGACCCGCGCAGGGACAGCCAGTTGACTTCCACTTTGTAGTGGAAGAGGCCGGCAGCGTTACCTTAGAGGTTTACGATTTTGCTATGAACCTGGTGGCTACGCCCATTAACAACTCTTACTACGAGGCCGGTATCTATCCGTCGCAAGGGCGTCAGGGCAAAACGTGGGATGGCCGCAACGACAAGGGTGATCTGGTTGCGGTCGGAGTCTATTATTTCAAGGTTAAACTTGGTTCCGGCGAAACGCGTTGGGGCAAGCTGGCCGTCATTCCATAGAGGAAAGTACCATGAGCAACAGAATATTTTTCTGCTTTGGATTATTGTTGTTAGCGCTGGCCGGCAGCGCGTGGGCGAGCGACGGCGATGGCGGTTATGCTGCGCCGTGGCTCCAGGTTTCCGCCGGGGCGCGTCCCACAGCTATGGGTGGAGCGTACCTGGCGATCTCTGATGACGGCGCCGCGCCACTGTTCAATCCAGCCGGATTGGCGCGACTTAAGCGGCCCATGTTTTCGTCATCGTACCGCGCCATGACTCTTGGACGCCGACTCGGGTATGTGACAGCCGTGTCGCCGGTGCGCGGGCAGGCCACGCTCGGTGTGCACTGGCTCTACGCTGGGTCGGGCTCGGTTGAGGCTCGCGATGTCGACGGTTACGTCGAAGGTCATGACATTTCGCTGAGCGCCAATCATTTTTCGATTGTCTTTGCCAAGCAACTGACCAACTATCTGGCCGGCGGGGCGAATCTGAGCTACGTTCTTATCGACATGTCCGAACTGGACGCCAACGCCGTCGGTTTTGACTTCGGCATGTTGCTCTATGTTAATCAGTTGTTCAACCGCGAGAAACGCGAGGAGCTTCCCATACAGGACCTGCAGGTAGGGATAGTTGCTCGTAATTTCTCCAAGCGGTTTCGCTTTCTGAGTGATAAGTATAACCTGAGCTATACCACCAGCGATATCGGCACGGAGCAGGAAGACATTGTACCGATTGAATTCGGTCTGGGTGTGTCCGGACGAATCCTGCAGAGACATCTGCTTCTGGCTACCGATCTCCGCAAGAACAAGAAACAGAATCCGGAGTTTCATGCCGGTGCTGAGTACTTCCTGACGCCGGAGTTCATGCTGCGGGCGGGGTATTCGGATAAGCGCCTGGTTGCCGGTACCGGCTATCTGTTCCAGATCGGGAAAAAGGCTCTGGCTATCGACTATGCGTTCTCGACCGATAAAGTTGACGAAGGCTCCGAGCACATCTTCTCGTTCGATCTTCTGTTCTGAAAGGTGACCACTCATGACCGTTAGACGATTTTCGGCCATAGTTCTTGTGATGATTCTCACCTCTGCGTACGCCAATGCACAGGACGGACTCGCGCTCATGAAAGTCGAAGCCGGGGCGCGGCCCGCCGGCATGGGCGGGGCATACGTTTCGTTGACCGGTGATCCTAACGCTACGTACTACAATCCCGCTGCTGCATCGGGAACCCGGAAATTTACTGCCTCGTTCGGACACAATGAATACTGGGAGAACATACGTCTGGAGACCGGCTACTTCACGAGCAACCTTAGTGATCGCACCTTCCTGCACGGCGGCATCAGGTATGCCGCGGTCGACAATCTGGAGAGTCGTGTGATTCCTTCGGCGGAGCCGGACGCCCTGTTTTCGGCCTATGACATCTCTTTCAAGGGTGGTGTGACGTATCAAGTCAATCCGCAGATGGCTCTTGGCGTGGCGATGGGATGGTACATAGAGAAAATCGATATCTACCGTGGCTCCGCTTTCAACGTCGATCTCGGGGCCTTGTACCTGTTGTCGCATGACATCAATCTGGGAGCCTCAGTAACTAATCTTGGCTCGACCCTGTCGCTGGCTCTTTCCGGTCAGGATGGTACCGAGGATATCTCCCTGCCTACCACCTACCGAGTGGGCGGTTCATATCGCTATGATCGATACCTGGGTGCGGTCGACGCGGTTATTGTCGACGATGAGTTTCATGTCCATCTTGGCACCGAGGCTGAGCTGCACGAGTATTTGTCATTGAGAGCCGGTTACATGGTCAACTACGACACAAAGAACTTCACGGCCGGTGCATCGTTCACACGACACAATGTCACTATCGATTATGCGTTCGTGCCGTACACCAACAACCTCGGCACCTCGCATCTGTTCAACCTGACCTTCAGTCTTTGAAATACACTATCAGGAGTTGCGAAGATATGGCGAAATACAAGATTGCCTGGATGCCCGGTGACGGGGTCGGCAATGACGTGATGGATGCAGCCAGGATTGTCCTGGACAAAATCAAACTCGACGCGGATTACCCCCACGCCGATATCGGCTGGGAGTTCTGGAAGAGCGAGGCCAACCCGCTGCCCGACCGGACTGTCAATTTGCTCAAACAATGTGACTGCGCTCTTTTCGGAGCGATTACTTCTCTTCCCAAGGAAGAAGCGGAACGCGAGCTTGATCCGAAGTTCCAGGGCAAGGGATTGATATACAATTCACCTATCGTGAGGCTGCGACAGGAGTTCAACCTTCGCACCAATCTCCGCCCGTGCAAGGGGTATCCGGGAAACCCTCTGAATTTCAAGGAAGATATCGATCTGATCGTGTTCCGCGAGAACACTGAAGACCTTTACGTGGGCATCGAGTTCCACCCGGTTCCGGATGAACTACGCGAGTGTATCAAGAAGCATCACAAGAAAATGGCGCGATTCGACAGCACGCCCGGCAAGGATATGGCCATATCGCTGCGCATCAACACGCGCAACGCATGCCGAAATATCATCACCGACGCATTCGAGTACGCCAAGAAGTACGGCTATAAGTCAGTCACAATTGTCGAGAAACCAAACGTGATCCGCGAAACTTCCGGCCTCATGATTCGCACGGCTCGCGAAGTTGCTAAGAACTACCCCGGTATTCAGCTCTGGGAGACCAATATCGACGCCATGTGCATGTGGCTGCTGAAGAATCCTCTGGACTATGGCGTCATCGTGACATCGAACATGTTCGGTGATATTATCTCGGATCTGTGTGCGCAATTGGTCGGCGGGCTGGGTTTTGCTGCGTCGGGCAATATCGGCGACAAAATCGCTGTGTTCGAGCCGACCCATGGTTCCGCACCCAAGTACGCCGGACAGTACAAGGTCAACCCGATGGCGACTCTGCTCTCGGTCAAGCTGATGCTCGACTGGCTTGGTGAGACTGCCAAGGCTAAGACGCTTGAGGATGCTATTGCCGCGGTGATCAAAGAGGGTAAGGTCCGCACCTACGACATGGGTGGCAAGAACACCACTCTGGAAGTCGCCGAGGCGGTGGCGGCGAAGTTGTAGCAAGTTGACGTAGGTCGAAACCCCTGCGGTTTCGACATTGGCGTACGAAGCGTGGCGGATGTCCTCGTCCTGATAGAACCTGTACCCCACCCAACGGGTGGGACATACCTGTACCCCACCCAGCGGGTGGGATGGAGAATGATGGATATGCACTCCGAAACTTCTTTCTCCGAATCCCAGCGGTTCACGCAGATATGGATCTGGTTGCTGGTGCTGCTAGTGGTTGCTATCGGCTGGTGGGCGTTCATTGAACAGATCGTCTTCGGTCACGACTTCGGAACAAACCCCGCGCCGGATGCAGTGCTCTGGGTAATCTTCGTTTTGTTCGGCCTCGCGTTTCCGGTGTTCTTCTGGTCGCTCAAGCTGGTGACCGAACTACGCGATGATCATATCTATCTTAGATATTTTCCGATCTACAGACGGCGCATCCTCTACAAAGACATCAAATCCGTATGCGCACGTCAGTATCGGCCGATTGCCGAATACGGCGGCTGGGGCATTCGCTGGTCACCTGTGAACGGTATGGCCTACAACGTATCCGGCAACATGGGTGTGCAGTTGGAATTGACCAACGGCAAGCGGCTGCTGATCGGCTCCCAACGCGCTGATGAGCTTGAGCGCACGATCAAGAGCAAGATGTAGGACGAATGAAACGGGTCGCCAGACCCGTCATTCCTGCGAAGGCAGGAACCCAGTCAAATTGGAGCGTTATATGATCGTTGATGTTGAAGCTGCTCTATTCGCGTGGCGTCTGCTCGCTTATCGGATCACCAGCCTTCGCTCAGATCCCGCCATTCCGGATTGATCTTCTCAATCAAGCGCACTTTCCAAGCCCGCTTCCAGCTCTTGATGCGCTTTTCGGCAGCAATGGCTTCCCGAATATCGCCGTGTGTCTCGTAGTACACGAGTGTATGAACTCTGTACTTGTCAGTAAACCCTGGTATCTCTCCGGTTCTATGCTGAGCGACCCTTCGCTGCAAATCCGAAGTTACGCCGGTATACAACGTCCCGTTTCTGGTGCTGGCCATTATGTATACAAACGCTGGCATCCAATCCACCTTGGCTGGGTTCCTGCCTCCGCAGGAATGACGAAGCTGGCGCTTCGTCTTATGTCTTCTTCCGGTGCGCTGTGCCGGGGTTTCGTCATTGTGTTTCCACTATTGTTCGCACTTCGGACTGACAGAACGTGTCAGTGGAATTGCTGACTGTAGGTCAATTCCTGGACATTGTCTTGAAACGGGTCCTCAGACCCGTCATTCCTGCGAAGGCAGGAACCCAGTCAAGCTGGCTGAGGGTACACAGTTTGTATTCCTAGAAGAAAGTGAATGACAACAGTCTTTGCCTGGATTATCTTGGTGTGGAATCATATGGATTAGCGCGGGACAATAGCGATGTGAAGCGCCCGAAGCGGGCAACGTTGCGAGCTACGAGGGCTGAAGACGGCGTTACGATTGGAGGAAGTATGGCAATGTCCAGGTGTCAGAACTGTGGGAAATCTACGAAAAACGTCAAAGAGGTGTATAAGGCGAGTGTCTACCCCATTGGTTATCCCGATACTGCTGTCATCTGCGGCAAGGAAGGGTGTCAGTTCCCTGGGCTCGTATGGCTCACCGCCAAGGACTTGTCCGATTACGAGAAGGGTAAAAGGATTTTCAAGGTGCATACGAACACCGTGAAGGTAAAGGTCATATGATCTGTGCGACTTCTTGAGCCTATGCTGGAGAAAAGCAGGTCGGGTTTCTGGTCTATGAGCGCTGCGAAAAGCGAGAAACCCGACAATTGCGGTTGCGGTCAAAAAAACAGATGACAACGTCGCCTGTCTCATATATCTTAGTGCGGAATCAGAAGGATGAGACGATATGGCGGGTGCACAAAGATGTCGAAACCGTAAGGGTTTCGACCCGTAAGAGCTTGCTGTAGAAAAGTCTCCGGAGGATTTGACCATGGCATACAATTGGCAATGTCCGTATTGTGGCAGACATGCATCGCTCACAGACAACAGCTATGCAACGGAGAACGGCTACCTAGCCACAGGTGATGAGGGGAAAGACGGAAATCTCAATTACACCATTGTATATCTCGTGTGTCCAAACCAGCAGTGCAAAGAGTACACTCTGCAAATCGTATTTTGCAGGAGAGTTGTCGAGAAGGACCAGTTGGGGAATAAGACAGCAAAGAACGGAGACGAAATAATCAGATACACACTCAAACCCAGAGGATCAGCCAAGCCATTTCCCGAATTCATTCCTGTCGCACTCCGAGAAGACTATACAGAATCCTGCCTAATTTTGCAGGACAGCCCCAAGGCGTCTGCCACTCTTGCACGAAGGTGCCTACAGGGCATAATCCGTAGCTACTATGGTATCACGAAGATTTCGCTGTATGAAGAAATAACTGCGTTGAAAGATAGAGTATCAGCCGACCTATGGACCGCCATTGACGCAATCCGGGAAGTGGGTAATGTGGGAGCACACTCCGAGAAAGACGTGTCGACAATTGTTGATGTGTCACATGAGGCGGCCCGCGCGCTTATCGGACTAATAGAACTGCTTTTCAACGAGACTTATGTCAAAGATCACGATAGACAGGAGCGTATCGACCGAGCAGTAAATGCTGCAAAAGGAATCAAGGAGCAGAAGTCGTGTACATAGGCTGTGTCGGCGATGTTAGTCTCTCGCCGTGTTCAGCATCGCCGACAGATTCGCAAATTTGGAGCTGTCAGGATCATTGCCATAACTATTTGGCCACAAGGGAGGCAAGCAAGTGTGTGAGAAAGATACTGTACTGATCGACCAATTGTTTCAAATGGTGAGGAAGCAAGATGACTTGACACACAAGTGGATAGCGACTCTTTTGGCTGTCCACGGCGGTGCCGCAACCGGTGTGGGATTCGTATGGTCGAGTGACAGTTCGTCAATTACTGTCGTGTTGGGCATTTGTGTGCTCGCGATCGTAGCCACGATAGGTACGTATGTGTGCTGCAGTGCCGCTATCGGAGAAATGCGGTGGCAAGGCACGTATATCTCCTATATCAGAAAGATGGACGTTAGAGGGGTTGTGTATGAGGGGGTGCCGGAACCTATACCAACTGGCATGGGTCGGGAAGCCAAACTTATCTCGCGTGCAGGAATAGTACTCTATTTGCTGTGGGGCGGCATTGTTGCCGGGTCTGTACTTCTAAAATTCTTCGGTCTAAAGTAGATCGAGACCCCTGTGGTTTCGACATCTGCTCCCTAATTCGGTATATGGATCGCCTTTTTGTGGGCGGAGAGGCCGGCTTCCATCAGAGCCTCGGACAAGGTCGGGTGGATAGCCATGAGGTGGCCGAGGTCCTCAGCCGTGCAGTCAAGTTCCATCAGCGCGGTGCCGGTAAACACGATATCACCCGCGTGCGGACCGACCACATGAATGCCCAAGATCGCATCGGTCTCGGAGTCGGAAATGACTTTCGCGAAACCATCGGTGGCCAAGGTCGCCACCGCCTTGCCGACCCCCTGATACGGGAACTTGCCGACTCGCACTTTCATCCCCTTTTGCGCCGCTTCTTTTTCCGTCAGGCCGATACCGGCTACTTCAGGATCGCAGAACACGGCATAGGGCACGGCCTTCCAGTCGGCGGTTGCGCCCGATCCTGCTACCGCCTCCGCCGCGACAATGCCCTCGTGCGACGCCTTGTGCGCCAGCAGAACACCGCCGGCCACATCGCCGATAGCAAAGACATTCGCCACGTTGGTCCGCATCCGCTGATCGACCAACACAAATCCCTTCGCATCGAGCTTTACGCCGATCTTGTCCAGCCCCATGTCGGCTGTATTCGGAATCATCCCGGCCGCGACCAGCACCGCATCGAAAGTATGCTCTTCGGTCTTACCGCCTGATTCAATTGTGACTTTTGCTTTGCCGCCGGAGATTTCCGACTTGGTCACTTTGGATGATAGCAGAACCTTCATCCCTTGTTTCTTCAGCGCTCGCTCGGTTACGGCCGAAATATCGCTGTCAAGGAACGGCAGAACCGCGTCCAGGATTTCAACGATCGTCACTTTCGAGCCAAGCGTTTGGTACACCGTTGCCATCTCGACGCCGATCGGTCCCGCGCCCACAACTAGCATCTCGGCGGGCACATTCGGAATGTCAATCGACTCGCGCGCGCCGAAAATCACTTTGCCGTCCTGTTTGAGCATCGGCAGTTGCATTGGTCGCGCACCGGTAGCGATGATGAAATACTCGGATTCAATTTCGGTCTTACTGGATTCGCCGGTCACTTCAATCTTAGTAGGGGAGAGGAATCGCGCCGCGCCGACAAAGGACTTCACGCCCGCCTTATCCAGCAGCATCTTGACCCCGCCGGTGAGTCGTTTGACAGTTGTTTCCTTGTGTTTGCGCAGGAGGTTCAGGTCAATCGTGACGTTTTCGGCCACGAGGCCGATCCGCTTGGCTTCCTCGACATGGCGCTTCAGCTCGGTGACATGAAGCAGCGTCTTCGAAGGGATACAGCCCCAGTTGAGACAGACCCCGCCGAAATACTCGCGCTCGACAATCGCGGTCTTTATGCCCAGTTGCGCCGCACGGATCGCAGCCACATAGCCGCCCGGCCCGGCGCCGATAACAACCAGCTTGTATTTTTCAGCCATGTACCAACCTCATCAGACTTAGATCACGTCAAGGAGCCACATGTCCGGCTCTTCAAGATACTCGATCATCAGTCTAAGGAACTGCACGGCGTAGGCGCCGTCAATAACCCGATGATCGAAAGAGAGGCCGAAATTGATGATCGGACGGATGACAATCTGACCGTCGCGCACGACCGGTTTCGCGACAATCTTATGCACGCCGAGAATGGCAACTTGTGGCTTAGCGATAATCGGCGTCGAGGCCAGCGCTCCCAGGCCGCCGGCATTAGTGATTGAGATTGTCCCGCCGGTGATTTCACCTATCTGGAGCTTGTCGGCGTTGGCTTTCTCGCCCAGTTCGCGCATCTCTTTGGCTATCTGAAGCAGCGATTTCTGCTCGCAGTGCTTGACTACCGGCACGATCAGGGAATTCTCTCGCGCTACGGCCATGCCGATGTTGAAGTACTTCTTGACATGCAGATTGTCGCCCTCGAAAGTAGCGTTCATCCACGGAAACTTGCGCGCCGCAAAGATGATGGCTTTCGCAATAAACGGCAAGTAAGTAACGCGCACGCCGTGTTCGGCCTGAATCTTGTCCACGTACTTCTTGTGCCACGCCACCAGGACGGACATATCGCATTCGTCAAACGTCGTCACATGAGGAATAGTAAACGCCGATGCCACCATGTGCTCGGAGATGACTTTGCGGATACCGGTGATGGGGATGATCTCTTCAGGTTCATCCTGAGGGAAGACAAAACCGGGTTGGACAATATCCACCGTATGGCGCATCTCGATGTACTTGATCACATCCTGTTTGGAGACACGCCCACCTTTGCCGCTGCCGCGGAGCTTGCGCAGGTCGATGAAATGCTCCCGTGCCAATCGACGAACGACCGGTGAAGACTTGACCGCTTTAATTCCTGCATTGATAGCTTCGTCATTGGCGTGAATACCCATGTCGGCGTGATGCTGAAGAGTACCGACAAATTCCTCCGGCGCTTCGGCAGCTTCCTGCTCCTGCGGGATGTGCTCTTTGCCGTCCGGTTTTGTTTCGAAGGTCTTGGCCTGGGTGACTACGCCTTCGACTTCCATGATGGCGATTTCGCGACCGATCTCAACCACCGTGCCAACCGTGGCAAGGTGCTTCTTCATGACTCCGGCGTGCCCCGCCGGCAGTTCGACATTGATCTTGTCGGTCATGATCTCGACCAGCGGATCGTCCACCTTGACCTGATCGCCTTCGTTCTTGAGCCATTTGACGATGGTCCCTTCGACCACCGATTCACCCAACGGGGGTACGACTACTTTGTATTCCATCATATTCCCCTTAGTACTCCAGAACCTTCTTAACGGCGCGTGTGATCTTGTCGGCGTTGGGCAGGAAGAAGTGTTCCATGGGCGGGGCGAACGGCACCGCCGGGACATCGATTCCGCACACCCGGGTGACCGGGGCATCGAGATAGTCGAAGACTTCTTCTGCGATGGAGGCGCCGACTTCGCCCATCACACCGCCGGTCTTCGAGCTCTCGGACACCAGTACGACGCGCGAGGTCTTCTTGATCGATTCAAAGATCGTTTCGCGATCCCACGGCAGCAGGGTGCGCATGTCAATCAACTCGGCAGAAATGCCCTCTTTCTCAAGAGCGTTGGCCGCTTCGAGCGAGCGGTGATACATCAAGCCGTAAGAGACAATAGTGATGTCCTTGCCTTCTTTGCGGATCGCCGCTTTGCCAATGGGTACCGTAAAATCGTCTTCCGGTATTTCTTCCTTGATCCATCGATAGAGTCTTTTGTGCTCGAAATAGATGACCGGGTCGTCGCCGCGAATAGCCGATTTCAGCAACCCCTTGGCGTCATACGGTGTGGCGGGCATGACTACAATCAGGCCGGGTTGGGAGACAAACCACTGTTCGTTGGTCTGCGAGTGATAGAGGCCTCCGCCGATATCCGCGCCGCAACAGACCCGCATGGTCATGGGACAGGTCCATTGGCCGCCAGTGCGATAGCGCATCTTGGCCATCTGTTGGATGATCTGGTCCATCGACGGAGTAATGAAGTCGGCGAACTGGATTTCCGGTACTGGCCTCAGCCCGACCATTGCCGCTCCCACCGAGCCTCCAGCGATATACACCTCGGATATGGGGGTGTCGATTACCCGTTCAGCGCCGTACTTGTCGAGAAGGCCCTTGGTCGCCTTGAACACGCCGCCGTATAACCCGATATCCTCGCCTAATAGGAAAACCCGCTCATCTCGCGCCATCTCCTCGTCAAGCGCTTGCGTAATTGCTTCTATGAACGTGACCTTTTTCATGTTCTCACCGTTTCTCCCTTCGTTCTGCCCTTAGTACTCGTCCCGGCGTATCGGGAACTGCTCCGAGTAGACGTCGTTGTACGCCTCCTCCGCAGGCGAGTAGGGCGCTTTTTCGACGGCATCGATAGCCGCGTCGATCTCCTGATTGAATTGCTCAACAAAGGCTTCGCGCTTCTCCAGCGTAAGCAGGTCCATGTCCATGAGGGTCTTTTCAGCGCGCGCTATCGGGTCCTTTTTCTTCCATGATTCAAGTTCTTCCTGAGCACGGTAGTCGGCCGGATCGATCTCCGAGTGACCGTACCATCGGTAGGTCTTGCACTCTATCAGTGTTGGTCCTTCGCCGGTGCGTGCTCTTACGATTGCTTCGACAGCGGTCTTGTGTACAGTGACGACGTCGTTGCCGTCGATGGTGATGCCGGGAAAACCATAGGCTTTGGCCCGATCCGAAAAATTCGTTATGCCGGCCGCCAGCGTGGCCGGGACTGATTCCGCCCACAGGTTGTTCTGGCAGATATAGACTATCGGGAGCTTGTAGATGCCGGCGTAGTTGAGGGCTTCATGCCACCCGCCGCGCGCCGTGGACCCTTCGCCGAAGAAAGCAAGTACGACATTGTCTTTCTTCTGGATTCGAAACCCCATCGCACAGCCGGTACCGACGATGGTTTGTCCGGCCACGGTCGACGCCGGAGTGATGACTCCCTTTGGGCGGTACCCGTAGTGGCAGGGGTGGCTCTTTCCCTTGTCTGGAGAATTACTCCGGGCGAAAACTTGGGCGGCGATAACTTCAAGAGGAACGCCCTTGGTGACGTTGGCGCCGATCTCGCGATGCGAGGGTGCGATGATGTCTTCGTCGCGAAGTCCGTAAGTCGGGCCGACGGTAGTGGCCTCCTGGCCGACTGCGGAGAAATAGGTTCCGGCAAAACGTCCCTGACGAAACAGCTTGCGAAAACGTTCATCGAGCAGCCGAGTCTTGAGCAGGTTGGTATACAGACCCATCAGAGTCTGTTCCGACAGCCCCGTTTCAGCGAGCGCAGCATTGCCGGCAGTCTTGCTGTTTGCTGGCATCTTGCCTCCTAAAGCATCTATTCGCGTGTTCAATATTCGTTATCAGAAACTAAGCTGGCCCTACTCTTCCGGAGAGAAATCCAGTTTTCCGACCCCGCACTCGGGGCACTCGAAATCGTCCGGAAGGTCTTCAAATGGAATCCCCGGATCGACGTCCAACTCCAATACGCCGAATTCGGGATCATACATCCAGCCGCATGAATCACAGATGTATCTGGTCATCATAACCCTTTCTGAGCGTCAAGTCTCTAATAGACGGGGGAAACAAAAGTTCCCGCAATTCTCGCGGTCAAGACGCACTAACAGCACCTTACAGGCGGCTCAGGTTCCATACTTGCAGGGAACTGAGCCACTATCCACGTCACTTACCGTCTCACATTGCTCGCATTGACATGTTGCTGTCTGACAATCCCTGGATCGGTAATTGTCCGTTATTCCTCCAGCGAACTCCACTCGGCGTCGGCCAGCCACTGCTTGGGTCGATCCAGAAACCGGATCACTTGTTCAATCGTGTTCCAGTGACGGTATTCCTCATCGGCAATTCGGTTCCAGATCTGCTTCTGGTTGACGTCGGTCATTTCCCTCGCTTTTTCGCGATAGAAGGATTCGGATTTCTTCTCGACCTCGCGCGCCGTTTCCCAAATGCGACGGGCATCAGGAGCGAAGTAGTAATCCCGGTTCTGGCTTCGCATTTCCTCGAAGACGTTCTTCACGGTTCGCACGATCGTAGTCTTCTCCGACTCCCGGTATTCCGCTTTCTCAAGCTCGCTCATCGCCTTGAAAATGTTGTAGTGCTTCAACTCGTCATCGGCTAGTTCTTCAAGCACTCTTCTGAGCGCGGGATTGTTGGTTTTGCCGGCGTGTTCGAGATAGAAAGCGCGCCCATCCTCTTCCATTTTCATGGCGTGCTCAAATGCATTCATGGATAAATCCTCCTGAATAATATGCAAAACACGTTCTTGTTCTTATGTTGGTTGTATGCATGTCAACCGTCCATTAAATCAAACGTTCCGATCAATTGGACACTAGTTTGCCGCGGCTCCCGCCGGAGGCGTGAATACACGCAGGCCAAGTTCCCGGTCAAGTTGGAACAAAGCCGCCCGCGAGTCGCCGATCATCTTCAATTGTTGGATAATCGCCTTGGCCGAGGCTTCCTCTTCGACCTGCTCATTCACAAACCACTGCAGGAAAAACTGCGTCGCGTGGTCTTTCTCACCCTGAGCAATTTCCATCAAATTGTTTATAAGGCTGGTCACTTTCTGTTCGTGGGTATACACGGTCTCGAACACGTTGAGCGGTCCTTTCCACTCAGACTCGGGAGCGCTGAAAGCTTTGACCAGCGCCCGCCCGTCGCGCTCGATCACGTAATCGAACATCTTCATGCCGTGGAAAACCTCTTCCTGATACTGAATCCGCATCCAGTTGGCAAAACCGGGCAGATCAATTGACTGTAGATAAGCCTCCATCGCAAGATACAGATGAGCGGAGAAGAACTCAGCGGCGATCTGGTCGTTGAAGGCGTCTTGCATCTTCTTGCTAATCATAAATCATCCCTTCCATAGTCCGTGCAAATTGCAGTATTCCCGGGCGGTTACCTTGTCGGCTTTGACCATGAACGTAGCCACCGGCAGTTCGCCCGGCTTGAGAAACTGACGATAGGCCTTGCCGTCGGCCAGCAGCTCAATCCACTCGATGTAATGCTTGTCCTCCATGGGATGAGCCACTTCGCCCACTTTCACTTCAAAGCCACCTTCGATCTTCTTCACTACCGGCACATGTTTCTCCGTGGCGGCATCGGTTTCACCTTCCCTAAGCAGGGTCATGTTCTGATTGCAGCAAACCAGAGTTCCGCCGCCGGAGTGAATCAGTTCTACCATGTTGCCGCACACTTTGCATTTGTACACTTGCAGTCTTTCTGTCGCCATTGTTACAGGTCTCCTTCTACATCGCTAATAATCGTGTTCGCATCCTGTTCCCGGTCCCGAGGCGTCTGTAAGGTTCAGAAAGGGGCAAACCCACCTGCCGACCAGTAATCCTCCTTGAGCATGTCGTGCTGCCGGAGCAGCGCTCGGTAATGACCGGCCTCCCAGTCCGATAAGAACAGAAACATCTTCCTGATCTCGGGGTCATCCGTCTGTTCTGCCTGGGCGCGGTAGTAATCCATCGCTTCGTGCTCCAACTGGATGCCGATCGAAAGCGAAGTCATCTCGAAGTTAGCTTCTTTGATCCGCTGCCTCAGGCTATCGGAAAAGATCGGGGACACACCGGACAAATCCGCCTGGCGGCCGAGTGAGGCCGAACTGGATGGCTTGCCCGTTTTAATCACCGATTCATAGTGGGTCTGAAGAAATTTGGCATGATCGAGCTCCTCGGCGGCCAATACTTCGAAGACCTCCTTGCCTTTGCGGTCCTCGGTACTGTTGGCGGCCATGAGGTAGAAACTATGGCCGTATTTCTCGGCTTTGATGGCCCCCAAAAGCCCCTGGGCCAGTCGCTTCTTCTCATCTTCTATCATTTGTCCTCTAATCCCTGCTTATCTTAAGCAATTCGTCATCACACTGTCCGCATCAATCCTCAAGTGTGAACTCCTGAAAGTCGAAAAAAGTGCCGCTTCGTGTGAGGTAGTCAATCTCAGCCTGAACAATAGCCTGGTGCCCTTCTTCGATCTCAAGAAACCGGGCGAACAACTCGCCATCCTTCTTCAGTTCAGTCACCATCTTCTTGTAGAACTCCGAAGTTTCAATTTCCATCGCCAGCGCCTTGCGGAGCATTTCCAGCTCTGTGCCATAGTCTCTGGTCGAAAGATGCGCGTCCAGTTTTCGGACTCCGCGATCAATGACCTGTTTCGCCGGAACCACGGTGCTAAGTTTTTCGGATTTCACTTTGCCGCTCTGCTGCCACTCAGCCAGTTTGGCCTGCAGGTAGTCAACATGCCCTTGTTCTTCTTTGCCGAGCACTTCGAACACTCGTCGGCCGGTTGGGTCACCGATTTTGCCAACCCCGCCGAGATAAGAGTCGCGAACCCTGATTTCGTAATCGATCGCTGTTTTGATCGCCTTTTCGAGAGTCATTTGAGCCTCCGGAACATCACTGCCAAACTAATTTGTTCTTTTTCCAAGTCCAGGTCGGCCGATTGGCGGCGGACCACCCTGGCCTGTCCCTTAGGCGTGCTTCGCAAGGTAGCTGGCTACGCCTTCGGCGGTCGCCTTCATAGCGTCGTCGCCGTGACGCCAGTTGGCCGGGCACACTTCGCCGAATTGTTCCGTGAATTGCAGGGCGTCCAGCATGCGTAGCGCCTCGTCGACATTACGGCCGAGCGACAGGTCATTGATAACAGCATGCCGGATAATTCCCTCCTTGTCAATAAGGAAAAGACCGCGCAGGGCGACCGAGTCGTTCACCAGCACGCCGTAGTCACGGGAAATAGTCTTACTCAGATCGGCGACCAGTGGGTAGTTGATCTGGCCGATTCCGCCCTGGCTGGGCGGCGTGTTTTTCCACGCCCAGTGTGTGAAGTGAGAGTCCACCGACACGCCGATTACTTCCGCGTCCCTTTTGTGAAACTCCGGCAAAGCCTTGTTGAAGGCGATGATTTCCGACGGACACACAAAAGTGAAATCCAGCGGATAAAAAAAGAGGATAGCATACCTGCCCCGATAGTCAGATAGATTGAGTTCAGCAAACGAGTTGTCCGGCATTACGGCCTGCGCTTTGAAATCGGGGGCTGGTTTGGTCACGAGACATGACATTAGAGTCTCCTGGTTCAATGTTTCATTTCTCATATATTCACGATCTGATCATGCTTTCAGCAGTCTTTGTTCCGCCTGCGGAACCGGCTCGACAGTCCGGACAGATGCCATGAAACTCGACTTGAGGTTCCGAGACTTCCCATCCCGACGCAGAAACCATGTTCCCATCGATCTTCACAGCCACCGGAACATCCACATCCTCTATCCTTCCGCATTTCAGACAGCGAAGGTGGTAGTGGTTTTCCAGCGCGGCATCGAACCTGGTCTTCCGACCGGCACTCTCCAGCTTCTTCACTAAACCTTCTCGCTGCAGGATGTCCAGATTCCGATAGACTGTACCCAGGCTCAAGCGGGGAACGCTATGGCGGACAATCTGGTACAGCTCCGCAGCGGTAGCATGAGCCCGATCGTGCCGAAGCTCATCGAGTATGATCTTTCGCTGCAACGTGCTGCGCCGGGTGGTCATAGTCTACTTATATAATCCTTATTAGCAATCGTTACTGTTAATGTATGAACCAGATTGAATCGATATTGTTCCGGTGTCTCGGAAAAGAATTGAAGATCGCCGTATCTTCTTGTCCGAAAGAAGCTTGGCAACAGTTCTTGACAAAACCTCAACTCGTAATAGATTGCGATTGTAGTTTCGAGAATCGGCCTGGCTCGCCCAGGAAGTCCTTGCCCAAAGCGGTCTGGCCTGAGGTGGTAACTTGTACCCTCATTGTTTGGTTGCCTCAACTTGAGAGATCTTTTTTCAAGTTCGTACTTAAGCTGGGTCGGCGAAGTAACGGTATGACCGGGATGACCCTCAATCACGCACTGCTGATAATCGTCCGAAGAGCGCTGTCCACGGCACTTGTCCTGCTTTGTCTGGGCAGCGACGGAGTGATCGCAGTTGAGCTTTCAAAGCACGCATGTGAAAGCATCGTTCAGCGCGCGGTAGTGCGAGACAGATCTCCCGTTGTTCTGGCAGGCCCGGCCGTCGAGTTTCTGCGTCGTCGCGACAGTGCCCGGGCTCGGGTGTGGGTGTTCTTCACTGACAAAGGGTTTGCGGACAGCGCCGGATTCGTTTCGGCTGCTCGCAATGTCTCCTTGAGCGAACGTGCCCAGCGCCGTCGTTTGAAAGTCGGGCGCGCCGATGTTCTCTTTGCCGACTTGCCGGTGAGTCAATCCCACATGGAAGCCGTAGTTGCGCTGGGCGCTACTTTCCGTAGGTCCTCGCGTTGGCTGAACGCCGCTTCGTTTGACATCCCTTTCGAGAGATTGCCGGACGTGGCCGCGCTGCCGATCGTGGCCGAGATCTTACCAGTGGCTCGATTCCAATCACCCGAAGCAATCGATGGCACTGTAAGGACGACCGAAGGGTCTGAAGCTCTATCTCCGGAGACGCTCGACTATGGGCCCTCGCAATACCAGTCGTTTCTGATCAACGTTCCCGCCGCACATGCGCAGGGACTTAGTGGACAGGGAGTGACGCTGACAATCACTGACACCGGCTTCAGGAAGACACATGACGCGCTGAAGCAAAGCGTTTCAGACGGTCGTGTGCTGGCCGAGTATGATTTTGTCGAGAACGACTCTGTCACCACGATGGAAGTGGGTGACCCACCGACTCAGTGGGATCATGGCACTCTGGTCTGGTCCGTAGCTGGCGGATATGCTCCCGGTCGCCTGATTGGTCCGGCCTTTGGAGCGAACTTCATTCTGTGCAAGACCGAGGACATTAGCTCCGAGACGGCGGTCGAGGAGGACAACTGGGTGGCGGCGCTGGAGTTCGCTGACTCGGTCGGCACCGATGTCATATCAACTTCACTCAGTTACTCCGACTGGTACCAGTACGCCGACATGGACGGCCAGACTGCGGTGATCTCTCGCGCGGCAAGTACGTGCGACGCCTTGGGGATCGTCATGGTACCGGCGGCCGGCAATGGCGGTCCGGCATCCGGTTCGGTCCGGGCTCCGGCTGATGCCTTTGATATCCTGAGTGTTGGTGCTGTGGATCGCTCCGCGATATTAGCGGCGTTTTCATCACGCGGACCCACTTACGACGGACGCATCAAGCCGGAAGTGTGCGCTATGGGGGTCGATACATACGGAGCGGCAACCGGCAGCGACGGCACCTACCGCTACGCCAGTGGCACTTCACTGGCGGCGCCACTTGTTGCCGGAGCTGTGTGCCTCATTCTGGAAGCCAGACCTGATTTCACTCCGACGATGGTGCGTCGGGCTTTGCAGGGCACGGCAAGCCGGGCGTCGCAGCCGGGCAATGATTATGGCTGGGGCGTTATCGATGTCGGCAAGGCGCTTATTTGGCCGGTCAACTTCGGAGTTTCCCCCGCTGCCGGTCAAATGCCTTTGAATGTATCCTTTTCTAATACGTCGTGGCTTGGCGCTTCCGGGATTCTGTGGACTTTCGGAGATGGTTCAACATCGACCGAAACAAATCCAATCCATGTCTATGATAGGCCGGGTGTTTTCGACGTCACGCTTACTATTGGCACTGAGTTGGGTTCATTCACGCGTACAATTTCGCAGATGGTCTCGGCTCACTCGGACACTCTCGCGGTGCCGCACGTTCAGGCCGTATCTTCTTCCGGAGTAAGAATCGACGTCTACGCACACAACTACCTGCCTCTGAACAAGATTGAGATACCCTTTTCCTGGGAAGGCGAGCTTGAGATCGGCTATGATTCGTTTTCCACGGCCGGTCTTCGCACCGAGTACTTCTCGAATCAGGCTCTGGTGAGTTTTTCTAATGAGACGCGCTGCGCTGCAATTGTTCTGTCGAGTGCAGCTTCCAGCTCAGAACCGCTGCTGTCTCCGGGAACAGGACCCGTTGTCAGCCTTTATTTCTCTGTCCCAATTCTGCCATGGCCCGGTTTCAACCCGATCCGTCTGGTTAGCTACGGCAATTACGAACCGAGTTTTCGCTCCGGTTTGTTTGAGTATGTACCGGCATTGTCTGACGGGTCGATTCGCATCGGCTGTTGCCTGGGCAAAGTGGGGGATGTCAACCAGAGCGGAGGGGACGAGCCGACCATCAGCGATGTGTTTGCGCTGATAGATCATCTTTTCATCTCCGGTAGTCCTCTGGGGTGTATCGAGGAGGCCGACGTCAATCAGTCCGGCGGTGCGACGCCTACGAATGCTGATCTTACTATCGGGGACGTATCCCGACTGGTCGACCATCTCTTTGTTAGCGGGAAACCCTTAGTAGATTGTCCATGAGTCGGCAAAGCGGGCACAGGAGCATGCAGGAACGGAAGATTCTGTGGAGCCAATCCTGACTAAACTTCGAGGAAGCTGCATCATTGTTCTCTTGATCCTGGGCGGTCTCGTTCGGGGTGCCGAGGTCCCGCTTGGAACTCTGCCTGTATGGACGACTTCGGAGCAGAACATCTACTCCACCGGCATGATCTGGCGTGACTGTAATCGGGATGGCGTCATTGATGTCTTTTTCTCCAACGGGAATGATATTGTCAGGGCGGCTAACAACATCTACTTGTTTGGTCATGGCCCGTTCCCGACTTCGGCCTCCTGGTATTCAGCGAACCGCGAGTACTCCGGCCACTGCGCCGTAGGCGATATTGACGACAACGGTTATCCCGACCTGATCGTTTCCAATTACCTCGGCCTGGGTTTCGGATACCCAAATCGCAGTGATCTTTATTACAATAACAACGGGTTGCCGAACGCGTCTCCGGACTGGCAGACACCCGACAGTATTTTCTCGTTTTCCTGCGCACTTGGCGACATGGACAATGATGGCGATCTGGACATCGCCTTCGCTACCGGCGAGGGCTACTATCAGGACTATCAACAAAATCTGATCTACCGCAACGACAACGGTACCTTTGCCGAGACACCCCTCTGGACCTCGGCTGATGCCGGCGCGGCTCTGGACGTGACCTGGGGGGACGTTGACAATGATGGCGATCTGGATTTGGCGTTCACATATGATGCCGCGGCGACCGCCGTCTACTACAACGACAACGGTATTGTCGAGACTACACCTTCATGGAGAGCAGCTACCGTTGAGTCAGGAAACACGCTCCTTTTTGGAGATGTCAACGGCGATGGCTGGCTCGATCTGGTTGTTGCTTACAACAACCAGCTTGGGGGACAGGGTCGTTTCAGAGTGTACTTTAACGATGGCACAGGCAGATTGAATACCACTCATGGCTGGCAGTCTCAAGATGGCGGCAACGGATCGGCTATTGCGTTGTATGACTATGACAATGATGGCGACGATGATCTGGCTGCCGGAAGGTGGTTCAGTCGTCTGTGGGTTTACGAGAACCTCGGCACGACATTTTCCGTGGCGCCGGTCTGGAGCAACGGTATCGACGTAGTTACCGAGGAATTGGCTTGGGTGGATATCGACGGCCAGGGCGTGATTCCAATGGCCGATACGTTCGTAGTTGATGGGGCGAGAAAGCTGTTCTACACGACTCGTCATCCACTTTATGAGATCGATTCGGTTAAAGTTGATGGGGCCTGGCTCGACTATCCTGATTTCTGCTATGACCTGGTGTCGGGGTGGTTGTCGTTGGCTGAACCACCTATGACTGAAGTGGTTTGTTACTATCGCTACTCCTATGCTAATGATCTGGCTGTGAGCAACTGGGGAGGGGCGAACATGGTGTTTGCCAATCGTACCCCGCCGCCGGTCAATGTCATGGCTGACAACTCATTCGGACCCGCTCCCTTGATGGTTCAGTTTCACGACTATTCGGCCGGGGCTTATGCCTGGCTGTGGAACTTCGGTGACGGTGCTACGTCGCAGGAACAGAACCCTCAACACAGCTATGGAACGCCGGGCTACTACGACGTCGAGATTTCGGTGACAACATCCGAGAGGACCTTTCATCGGCTTGTGGGAGGAATGGTCTCAGCCTATGCTGATACGCTCACAATAGACTCCGCCCGCCTCGTCGACGGAAGAGTACGAGTCGATGTTCTTCTGCACAATTATCTGCCGGTTTCCGAGATTACGATCCCGTACAGTTGGGCGGGAACGTTTGATCTGCAACAGGACTCTATATCGGTCACCGGGCTTCGCACACAGTATTTTTCCAATGTGAACCTGCTTAGTTGGAATGGCGACACCAGGGAGGCCACGGTTCGTTTGGGTGTAGGAAACGGCCCGTTTCTGGAGCCGGGAGAAGGCTCCGTGCTTTCGATCTTCTTCACTAATGTCGGAGAAAGCGTGTCGGGCAGCAGTCCGATCAGACTCGTGAGCGGCACGAGCTATGATCCGGAATTGATTTCGCATGCCGGCGCCTATCGGCCGGAGACAATCGATGGTCTGGTGTACGATGATTGCTGCGTGGGACGAGTGGGTGACGCCAACGGATTCGATGGTGACGAGCCTACGATCGGTGACATAAGTATCCTCATCTTTGCGAAATACATCAGAGGCCGATGCGACGGTGTGATCGAGTGCATCGAAGAAGGTGATGTCAACCAGTCCGGCGGCGCCATGCCTGACTGTCGCGATATCACAATTAGTGATATCATGAGACTGGTCGACTACCTGTTCATTACCGGCCACTCAGCCGGATTGCCGAGTTGTTTGTAAGGGGGATACCCTGTTTGATCTGCATTGCAACTGGTAGCGCCGCCGGACATAGTTGCCCGGCGGCACCTTCACAAATTTCAGTCATTGAACTCAAAGCAGGGCAAAGGCAACGGCCTGCCAGAGATAAACAGGTGATCGATTAGCGTTTGTATGTCGCTCATCGCAACTTGGCCATCACAGTTAACATCTCCCAGGAGTGAATCAGGCCACGGAGCCGGACCGCCCTGGTATTTGTATGCAACCAGGTACGCCACGTCAACTATTGAGATACTGCCGTTATTGTTGGCGTCACCGCGGGCGATGGATAGAATCGCGCGGAAGGCATCCACCCGGCCGTAGCCAAAGTTATTGTTCGGCACAGGGCTTCCCAAATGCTTGGCAGACTTGCACAGAATATCATATACGTTGTAGTCCGAACTGGAATCTGACGTGGTATCGCGCGCCATGAGATTAGGGTTTCGTGCGAGCAGCAAAGCCGCTGCACCGGCAACTACGGGACAAGCGGCGGAAGTGCCACCCATACGGCAGTTGTAGTCGACGTTGTTATAACCGTAGAGCGCGGTATGGCAATCCCAGGTGATCGGCCACTTCGGGTCGTTCTCCTTGTAGTGGGGATTAAAGCCCTTTTCACCCATCTGATCTATAGTCCAGACGTCTCCATAACCACCGGTATAACCGCTCGGCGCCACCAGATCAAGAGCTGGGCCACGCTGGGTATAGTCAAGAAGGTTGTCAAGGGTGTCGACAGAACCGACTGCCATCACGTAGGGCAAATACGCCGGGTATCCAACATTGTACCAAATGGTACCCCTATTACCAGAAGCGAATATAACCGGACATCCTTTGCCGCTGCGTCCTTGCGTTGCTGCATTCAACAAAGCCTCGCTAAGAACTGAAGCGCCACTCGGTGTCGTGGGCCAGCCCCAACTGTTAGAAAGAACCTGTGCCCCATTTTGCCATGCCCACGAAATCGCCTCCGCATCATCCGCTGTTGTGATGGAAGCACCACCTTCTTCATCAGGAAATATCTTAACCGGCAGCACCCTTACGGCAGGGTCCATGCCGATAATACCGTCCCAATACCAGGATGCCGTAGCAGAATCTGTTTCGTGGGTGGCAGCAATTATTCCGGCACAAGCCATACCGTGGGCGGTTGAATCACCTGGACTTGGATCGTTGTCACGCATGTTTGCCGTGTCCCCTGTGCAAAAATCATAACCCGGGAGGACTCTTGAAGATGGCAGGTCGTAGTCGTGGCTTGTGACACCATCGTCGATTACTGCGACGACAATACTATCCGTTGAACCAAGAAGTCCTGCAAAATCCCAGACCGAAGCCTGATTTATCCTGCCTATTACCTTCTTGATGTGGTTTTGGAGCGGATAGCAATCGTCCCAGACTCGGTACGAACATAGTTCTTTCCGGGGTATGAAATTCGGTTCGGCCCAGCGTGTGTTCGACAGGTCGTGAAACGCGTTTGTAACGTCAAGCAAGCCGCGTCCCGATCCGGGCGTGTTTCTTAGTACGAAGACATTGTGCATTCCTATTAACTCACGGTCCACAATCACGCCCAAATTCGTGGCTACTCCTTCAATTTGTACATCAGTCATACTGCTGTCGAAAGCGACAATGAAACTCTCCCCGACCACGAAGGAAGAGTCTTGTTCATCCACGTAATATGGTTCGACCAAGTCAACACCGTCAGTCGCTCTCAATTGAGTTAGAAGTGGTCCCAATTCAGATGGCGTATTCAATTCGAAGACATCGAATCCGTCAAACACTCGCCTATCCGATAGCCTTACTCCTATTGCCGGATAAGAACCAAGCAGGGTAGTAATGTCATCCCAGCTCAATTGGGCTTCGAACTTGATGACTACTCTCGTGGAATCGATTCTTAAATTCACGATTCCTTCCGGTCCGTACCAGAATTGCGCCTTTGCAGTCTGGCTCGCGCCCATCGCAAGCACTCCACCGATAATGAACATTCGCCATGATCGCATAATCCCTCCATTTGCCAAAGTTACTTTCCGTTTTGACAGGTCAGATAATGGAAACCTGCCCCAATCCAACATTCCACGGCTACAGTATCTCTTTTGAGACAATCGTAAATGACAAGTCGGTTAAGTCCGGTGAACTCACTGACAGCCAGCAAACGTCCGTCGGGTATCATAACAATGTTATCGCCTATGATGCCCGTCGAAATATCCAACCCGCAGTATGTGCTCCAGTATAACAGCGAATCGATCTTTGCCTCCCTCAGCGAGAACCTCGCGAAGGTGTATACCGGAGGAGAACCAATAAGTATGCTCCCCGGCCCGGTAAAGTAAACATACTGATTATCTCTCGAAACTACCATATCGCCGCACCCTGGGATCACCAGGTCTCGAAAGAACAGACTATCACCCGCTACGTCAAACACATCGAATAGCATGTCGCAGTCCCCGATGTCACGAAACATGAATAGATAGCGTTCATCGATAGACGGTACTACGCTCGCAATGCGATAACCATCGGGGACACAGATGTAGTCTACCTTGAACTCGTTCTCCAGATCGAGCCGGTAGACAGAGCAGCATGTCGAAGTCGGGCCGGGAGCATAGTACCTCTTGCCATTGGCACTGAATACCCCGTTGTTCATTGTCAGAGTGTCCAAAAATAGCAACGAGTAATCGCAAGCTGACAGAACCCGCAAGCTGCCCCCATGCAACGCGAGGTATCGATCGTCTGGCGAAACAGCCAGCCCCCAAAGCCCAGGATATGGCAGATCTGCAATTGTGTACCAATCTGTTGTGCTTATAACACTGATCTTTTCGCTGTATCTCACAAAAAGGCGTTTCCCGTCCGCAGAAGCTTTCATGTCCCAGATACGGTCAGCTGGAATATTGAATGTGTCAAGTCTTCTCGATAGAGTGTGGTAAGCATAGCATGTGGGACCGTACCCGGTATTATTCCAGTAAAGCACATAGTCTTTTGGCTTATAAGGCTTCGGTCCGGTAGGATTCTCGTCACACCCGAACTGCCAAAGACAAGCCGCACCGATAGCCGCTGCCACGGTAACTACCACTAAACCCTTTGCAACTCGCATATGTCAACTCCCTATAGGGAAGAACCCCTGAGTTTCTGCTTCAAAGACGATCAGCATGGCGGCTTTGTCAAGCACTTTCTGGGTTTCCGGTCCGGTAGGAAAAACGGATTGGGAAGCACCCATCTTCTGATGATATTCTCTCAGTAACAGCGCCAGCATCACCACTGTCACTGCTTTCCGCATACTGCCCTCCTGTTTGTTGAGTCTGGTTCTTTATCTCATTTGTTGTACCGTTATGTTCCCAAACCAGTGATTCGCGCCGAAATCATGGAGATAGACGGCCTCGCGCTTGAACAGATCATATAGAATCAGGACGTGGGGTCCCAAGGGAGCATCAATGGCCACCAGCCAGCGATTGTCCGGCGTCACTACCATTTCTCCTACACCCGCTGCCCACACTTGGAGAGAATCAAGGATGTGATCAATATGCATGGTATCACAGATGCGATTGGCTCTCACATCAAATACATAAAGATCAGTGGTCCCGAGTTCGCCGAATGGAGTCGATGGATTTCCAAAGAAACCGTATCTGCCATCGGGAGTCATTCCCAAATACCCCAGACCAGGCCAGACTGTGATGTCAAACAGGACCGAATCTCGGGCGATGTCGTAGGATAAGAAGTGCCAGAGAAGGCAGAGCAATAACTTGTTGCTGTCAGGTGTAGGTATCATATGTGTGACGGGGGTGGGGAACTTCTTGTGGTGGGTTGTTGGAGTGGAATCGAGTGTGGTCACCCAGAAGAGCCAGGACGAATCTGACTCGCTGGCATAGAAAGTTCGGCTGTCTTTGGTAAACACTCCCTCATACAGTCCGGTGGTGTCGGCATAAACAACTGTCCAATCAGTGGTCCTAAGGATATTGAAATCACTTCCCATGATGGCCAACAGATAGTTGTCAGGGGAAATGGCCACCTGGCCGCCGTACGGTAGCTCAGCTACTAAACGCAGCGAGTCGGCGGTAAGCACGAGAACACGCTCCATCTGGAAGAAATACAACAGCCGCCCGTCTGCGGATACCGTGACACTTCGCATTTCACCCTCGAACGGCACGACCATGGAATCGAGCTTCCGTGTGAGCGGGTGAAATATCCAGAGGGTGGAATTGACCTGATTACAGAAGTATACCGGGTAGTCCTTTGGCTCCGACGGGTCCGGTTTGGTGGGGTGCTTGTCGCACCCGAACTGCCAGAGACTAACCACACCGATGGCCGCTGCCACAGCTACTACCACTAAACCCTTTGCAACTCGCATATGTCAACTCCCGTCAGGGTAGAACCCTTGAGTTTCTGCTTCAAAGACGACGAGCATGCCGGTTTTGTCAAGGAAGATCTTGTGTTCCAAGTCACTGGATTCTGATTTGGTTTCCCGTTCGATTCTGGTTGCATGGCTTGCCGGTGGGGGTTACTATACCCCACACGACACATATTGTAACGCTTTTCATACTCCCTCCAATGGTCAACAGTTTATCTCGCATTCTGGCACGTTACGTACCAGAAACCCTTTATCTCAGGTGAACATAGCACCTTCGCCGTATCATCAAGCTGACAATCGTACAGGGTCAACCGAACGTGCGGGTCCGCATCAACCGTGGCGAGGAATCGGCCGTCCGGGGTGATTGCAAGATCGCTCCCTATCGCACCACTGGGCAAATCGGAACCGCAGATGCTCCAGAAGACAAGGGAGTCCACTGTGCGGTCTTCAATGCTGTACCGGGCGATAGAATAAGCAGGCGGCGGCCAACCGTGCAAATCACCAGGACCGGTGAAAAAGACATACCGATTATCCGGCGATACCACCATGTCTCCACATCCGGGTGCCACCAGATCCCTAAAGACCAGACTGTCGCCCGCCACGTCGAACACGTCGAACAACATATTGCAGCTGCCAAGCGAACGAAACATGAACAGCAGCTTTTCATCTATGGAGGGAACAACCCTGGAGATGGGAATATCATCCGGCACACAGATGAAATCCGATTGAAAACCATTCCTAAGATCGAGACGGTACACTAAACGGCAGGGCGAAGCTGGCCCGAAAGCGTACAACGTATGTCCGTTGGCGCTGAAAGCAGTCCTCCAGAAGGCAAGCGTGTCTTCAAAAACTACGGAATAATCCCGAGTGGAGAGAATTCGGAGATTTCCGCTATGCACAGCTATGTAGCGGTTATCCGGAGAAACTGTTACCCCGTACCCACCGGAATAAGGCAAGTCGACCAGCGGCCTGTGATCTACAGTGCTTATCACTCTGGTCTTATCGCTGTAGCTTATGTACAGTCGGCGACCATCGGCCGAAGTGTTCATATCGTAGACGCGCGTACCCGGTACATAGAACGTGTCCAGTCGTTGCGAAAGAGTATGATAGGCAAAGAACGCAGAATCGTCACGGTTCCGACTCCAGTAGAGCACATAGTCTTTTGGCTTATAAGGCTTCGGTCCGGTCGGATTCTCATCACACCCGAACTGCCAGAGACTAACCACACCGATGGCCGCTGCCACAGCTACTACCACTAAACCCTTCGCGATCTGCATATGTCAACTCCCGTCAGGGTAGAACCCTTGAGTTTCTGCTTCAAAGACGACGAGCATGCCGGTTTTGTCAAGAGAAATCCAGAACTGCTGTAATCTCGCAGGTTCTGTCTTGACAACCGGGCGCGGTGATGCTATATTCAACGTAGTTAACTTGTGACCTAACAAAGAGTTGCCAATGATATCCATTCTCCACTTACTTCTCTCGCGATCTCAGTTGAGTGTGCGTCTGCTCAGTCTATGCATACTGGCGTTTCTGGTTCTGATTGCCGGTTTCCCCGAAGCCGCTCTGGCCCAGCTTGACCGTGCCGCAATTGCCGAAATGCAAACGCAGGCTTCAAGTGAAGGGTGGACATTTGAAGTGGGTGAAAACGAGGCCACGAAATACCCCTTGGAGCAACTCTGCGGTCTCAAGGAACCTGAGGGATGGCGCACCAGAGCGAACTTCAATCAGATGACGGCAACTTCTTCCAACGCAGTATTGCCATCAGCTTTTGACTGGCGGACATACAACGGCTGTACCCCCATCAGAAACCAGGGAGGCTGTGGCAGTTGCTGGGCATTCTCCACCGTGGGTGCGCTGGAATGCGCTATCAAGATCAGAGACGGGAAATCTGTTGACCTGTCCGAGCAGTGGCTCTTAAGCTGCAATCAGGCCGGCTGGGATTGTGACGGTGGCTGGTACGCCCACTCATACCACGGCTTGCTTGCCGACGGTTGCAACGGCACCGGCGCTGTGCTCGAATCCGATTTTCCGTACGCCGCATGGGAAGTACCGTGCGCGTGTCCGTACCCGCATCATTACTCCATCGACAATTGGGCTTATATCGGCGGTAACAACTCGGTTACAGGTGTTGAAGCGATGAAGCGGGCTATACTCGAATATGGTCCCATCTCAGTTGCGGTCTATGTCAACAGTGCTTTCCAGGCCTATCGGAGCGGGATATTCAATTACTCTACCAATGGCATTATCAACCATGCGGTTGTCCTGGTGGGTTGGGATGACTCGCAGGGTTCAAACGGAGTATGGATAATGCGCAACTCCTGGGGTTCGGGTTGGGGCGAGAGCGGGTACATGCGTATTGCCTACAGTTGCTGCCAGATCGGATACGCCGCCTGCTATGTTGATTATCGTCCGGTCCGAATCACGGGTCAGAATAATTTCGGTTCGGCACCCCTGGCGGTTGATTTTCAATCCGAAGTGATAGGCTCAACGGCGACAGGTTTTACCTGGGAGTTTGGGGACGGCGGGATATCGCATGACGCCAACCCGACATACATCTATAACACTCCCGGTTGTTATACGGTCAAACTGACCGTGAATACCCCGGACGGTGACCTGTACAAGCTCAGTCCTAACCTGGTTTCAGCTCATGCTGACACGCTGCGCGGCATTGCTACGCAAATCGATTCAGGCGGCTCAGAGCGCATGGATTTATCCGTCAGGAATTCCCTGCCGCTTGACAACATAACTATTCCATTTTCATGGGACGGCCCGTTTCATCTCAGTTATGACTCGTCCAGCTTGACTGGTACGCGTGCAGCTTATTTCGGTGAGATTACTACGGTCAGCGTAGACATCGCGAATAGTCGCGCTGCAATTATGCTTCAACGGGGAACCAAGCGGCCACTGGCGGCAGGAAACGGGGTTGTGGCGTCTTTGTGGTTCACCGTCGCCTCAGGTCTGGCAGGAGTCAATCCGGTAAACTTTATTTCGTACGGACTTTACGCTCCTTTGCTTGAGAGCGGTACCACCGCCTACGAGCCTGTTCTTGAGGCGGGCTATTTCTTTCGAGACGTTTCCATTGGATGTTGCACTGGTAAAGTTGGGGACGTCAACCAAAGCGGAGGTGACGAGCCGACCATCAGCGATGTTTCCGCCCTGGTAGATCATCTTTTCATCACCCGTAGATCTCTTGGGTGCATCGAGGAGGCTGATGTCAATCAGTCCGGCGGTGCGATGCCTTCGGAAAACGCTCTTACCATCAGCGACGTTTCACGACTGGTTGACCATCTCTTCATTAGCGGGCAACCCCTCTTGAATTGTCTCTGAACGGCGACCCCGCGATCCGTCTCAGTTCAGGTTTTCGAACATTCTCTCCCACGATTCGCACTGGCTTATGTGGGAGTACTTCATTACCGCCTCTTCTTGAGCAGAGGCGCCCATTCTGAGAGCCTGATCACGATTCTCCAGCAGGGTTGTCAATGCGTTTGCGAGGGCGTCGACGTCACGTGGGGCGACGAGGAAGCCATTCCGGCCATGATCGATAAGGCTGATAGTGCCGCCGTCGTTGGTACCGATCACCGGTAATCCGGATACCAGAGCTTCGACCGTCACCATCCCGTAACACTCCGATTTGGACGCCAGCACAAATACGTCGAGCGCCGCATAGGCCCATTCGACATTCGCCTGGTGAGGGAAAAAATGGACGTAGTCGTTCATGCGGAGTTCGTCAACCAGTTGGTGGATCTCCAGGGCATACGCGTCGCCTTCAGCAAAGCTCTGATCTCCGATCAAGAGCAGGTGCAGGCGATGCCCTGACCGGTTCAGTGTGGCCATCGCCTTTATCGCTATGTCCTGACCCTTCTTTGGGTCCAGCCGTCCAATCAGCCCGGCCACCCAGGCATCGGGGGGCAGGGCAAAGCGCTTTCGGGCGGCTTCTCGGGAAGGTCTTCCTTCAGTGAAACGCCCGATTTCCAACCCATGCGGAATAATGTGCAGGTGTTCCGGAAGCACACTGGTTTTTTCCCTCACGCGCTCGGCCAGCCAGGCTACCGGAGTAACAAAGGCGTCGATTCGGCGATACAACCAGCTATGATAGGGGTCCTTCTTGTTCTTACCAATATGCATGTGCTGGCAGAAGATCAAGCGGGTGTTTCCTCTGGCAAAATGCCGGGCCATCACTCCCAGAAACAGATCGGGACTGCGATGCACAATCAATCTCTGCACGTTGTCTTGTCGCACCAAACGCGATAGGCGCCAGGCGTTCAGGAAATCACCGAAGCGTCGACGTGATACTACTGGCCGGACCAGTAGGCCCGCATCAGACGCCTGCCGGTAAATCCTGGTGGCCGGATCGCCGTAGAAGACTACTTCCCAGCCGCGAGCTTGCATCCAGCGCAGAAAGTGAAGGATGTTCATTTCCAAACCGCCCCAAGAGGGGGAGGAACAGTAGGAGGCGATGCGATATTGGCCGGGCTTCATAAGGGCATCAATATAGTCGACCTCGCATGTACGCCAAACCCTTTATGGGCAATCTGACGTAATCTCCAAATGTAACCGCGTAGTCTATTTTGGGGAACCTTTCTTGCCGCCCAGACATTATGAATTATACAATAGCAGCAGTGCAGGAGTGTTGAACAGCGAAACTAAACAAAAGGAGAATATCAATATGGCACACACACTTCCAAGACTGCCCTACGCTTATGACGCGCTGGAGCCGTACGTCGACACTCAGACCATGGAAATCCATCACTCCAAGCACCATCAAACCTATGTCACCAAGCTGGACGCGGCTCTCAAGGGACATACCGAGTTGGAGTCCCGGTCGGCCGAGGAACTTATCTCCGATCTTTCAGCCATTCCGGAGAGCATCCGGACCGCTGTCCGAAATCATGGCGGCGGTACGGCCAACCACAATTTCTTCTGGCAGATTCTGGCTCGGGGGAAGTCTTTTGGTGGCCCGGTTGCCGACAGCATCAAGCGTCGTTTTGGCGGATTTGACCCGTTTAAGGAGCAGTTTTCTACTGCCGCGGCAAACCTGTTCGGAAGCGGTTGGGCTTGGCTGGTTCTGGCAGACGGCGAATTGCAGATCATGACTACGCCCAACCAGGATTCGCCGCTTTCATTGGGCAAAAAGCCGATTATCGTTCTGGACGTTTGGGAACATGCCTACTACTTGAAGTACCAGAACCGCCGACCGGATTACATCGAGGTCTTTTTCCATATCCTCAATTGGGATAAGGCCAATGACTTATATGCAGCAGCAATCAAATAGCAGATTGCAATCCGGGGCCGGCGGCCAGTTGGATCGCCTCCCCTTTCTCAGCTTTGGAACACCGACTACAGCTACATCCTCGGTCGACTTTGTCGACTGTAGTAGTGTAGGATTATGACTCGTGCAGGATTGAGATGTATCGAATAGAAAAAGCAAATTGGGGCTATCGCCTGACGTTTGGCGGTTCCTGCACAGTTGAAGAAATCGCGGAATGGCTCGAAGAGTCGCAGAAGATTCTTGCCGACCAGGAAGAAGAGTTCTTTGTCTTTGTGGATATGCGCACCATCATACCGCTCAGCAGGGAAGCGCAGGTGCACATTCAGGAGGGGCAAAAACTCTATAAGCAGCGCGGAATGCTCCGCTCAGTCGTGATTCTCAGCAGCCCGGTTGTGGCCGCTCAGTTCCAACGCATCGCCGGCGAAACCGGTATTGGTCGATGGGAACGTTATCTTGACGCTTCAACCGTGTCGGATTGGGAAGAGGTCGGCATGGATTGGCTGCTCAAAGCAGTTGATCCGGAAAAGACCGCTCACGATTCAGAGAGTTCATAGCCGCGACCGCGGGCTGCCCGTTAGGCTAGCGCCGTTGGGCGCGAAAGTCTATCATGCCCGAAAAGTCCGTCAGCGCCACTCTTATCCGCCAGTAACCGGCAGTTCCTGACATGGTCGTAAAGCTACCATTCTGTTTCATGTCTGTCTGATAAATCTGTAACTGGGAGTTGTCTTCGATCACGATGGCAACCTGGCCGCCCTTGATCGATGCCGACTGGTCGATATTGGCCGACATTCCCTCCATTGGCCAATAGTACACCAGAAGGGTGTCGTGATTCTTGACATCGCTCATCTGCAGGTGAAAGTTGTCTTTAACGTTGACTACCTGCGGGATGTGAGACGAAGCCGGGTTCTTGTGACACCCGGGGAGGAACATGGTGATGCCGGCCACGAGGGCGGCTATGAACAACAGTGTCACTCGCATATGCCAATTATACACCGTTCGTTTTCCAATCCCCACGCTATTTTTTTGGGTCGTGAGGAAACTATGACCTGAGAATGGTTCTTTAGCGAAAGAAGAAAAGTGTTTTGCCAAGGACTCAGGTACGCCTCAATAGGGCTACCGGACGGGTGATTTCGGAACTGCTGTCAATCGGCCGAGTCAGGTTCCATTCTCTCCACCAGCCGACAAACTCAAAATCGGGACGGGATTTTACAAAATTCAGGAACTCCCGGGGGAAGATGGCCCGGTTGCGCTCGGTCATCTGCAAATTGCGACGATGTCCCCGGTCGTTAACATCGAGCGTCCAGACCTCTTCGTACATCTGTTCCCTGGGGTCGATCAGGCGGATATTGAAGCGGGACTCGACCGTAACGCCGTCCCGCTCCCAGGCGACCAAGTTGGTATCCGCGTATTTCATCGGGTCATCGAATTGGACGCACCAATCCAGAAAATATAGCCCACCCGGATTCAGAGCTTGAGCCATGGAATCGAAATGCGAGTTGAGTTCTTTTACACTATTCAGATACAGAGAACCCAGCATGACAAAGGCGAAATCGACTTTGCAGGGCGTCTTGAAACAGACCATGTCGCCTTCCAGAAACTCCGGCCGCGGTTGCAGATGCCGCCATTTGTCGACAGCATAGTCAAGCATGTTGCGGTTGTTGTCCAGGCCGAGGTAGCGGTATCCCCGCCTGACCAGTTCTTCGGCGTGGGGAGCAAAGCCACAAGCAACCTCGAAAACTCGCCTGCTTTCAATCTTCGAAAAGCGCTCCATGCATTCCTGCATGAAAGCAGCCTCCCTTGGAATGTCTCGAAACGAGAACGCAATCTCATAGTACTGCGGATAATCGTAGATCATGCTTACTCACTGCTTTGGCCGCTCTCTATATCTATAACGGCGGTTCTAACCGGCATTCCATCTATGAGGCCTTACTCGGGGAGGGTAGAAGGTGTAATTGTATGAATCTTGCATAGGAGGCGGGATAGTCGAAAAGCAGTCCCAGGGTTGGTCCCGGTTCAAGCAGAAAGAAGAAATAGACGCCGCTTAACAGGGTTTATCGGGCGGTTGGAACGGCTCAGTACCTCGATTCAGCCCCGCCATATGTTTGGTTGCCAACCGCTTGCAGGGCTGTTATCTTGCAACGCCCGAGGAATCATGCGGAGCCATGTTTTCGGCCGGGCTGAAATGAGGAAGGCTTGATCGACGAGGAATCCACCATAATAGCCGCAGCCCTGAGTGGCAACCAAAAGGCGTATGCCCGGTTAGTGGAAACCCACCGAGTCGCTGTCTTCCATATCGTTAACCGGATTGTACACAACGATGAAGCTGCCCGTGATCTGGTCCAGGAGACGTTCATGAAGGCTTTCACTTCGCTCGGTTCCTATCGGTCGGAGTTCCGCTTTTCGACGTGGCTGTACAAGATCGCGGCCAATTCGTCGATTGACTATCTGCGCAAGAAACGTATCCATGCCCTGTCGCTGGATGCCCCGATGGAGACCAGTGACGGCCAGATCGAGATTGAAGTCCCAGACGAAACCCACAACCCTGAGATGCAGTTAGTTCGAAAACAACAGCGTTTCTCGATCGATGAGGCGATCAATTCGTTGCCGCCCAAGTACCGCGAAGTGATCGAGTTGCGGCACAAAGACGATAAACCGTACGAGGAAATAGCCGACTTACTAGGTATACCGATCGGGACGGTCAAGGCTCGTATCTTCAGAGCGCGCGAGCTTCTCAAACAGAAGCTCAAGAACCTCTGATGGCCAGAAACGTCCCGCAAGGACCAGCACATGCGCAACAGTGGAATTACACTCGCGATCTGCCTTGTTATGTTCACAACTCCGTCTGTCCCGGCCAAGGAGTTTGACTTCGACTATCAGAAAGTCGTCGCCACGGGACCGGAAGCCGAAGTTACGTTGAACTATGTCAGTGGTAACCTGACGGTAATCGGCGGCGATGATGACAAGGTGATTATCGAAGCCCACAAGCGAGTCAGCGCGGTCAGCATGGACGAGGCCCAGGTAGCCGCGGACCATATCGAAATCAAAGTCGATCAGCGTGAAAAGCGGGTCGATATCGTGACCAACTATTTGCGCATGAGAAACCGTTCCGAGTCCTTCTGGAAGAAAGTGCTGGGCGCCGGTGGCGAAGACTCGTACGGCGAAGTGGATTGGATTATCCAGGTGCCCCAACACTGCAAGATGACAGTGGTCAATATCAACGGCAAGATCGAGATCAATCATTTGATCGGCGGAGTGGAGATCCGCAGTTCCGCTTCCGAAGTTACTCTGACGAGTATCGAAGGATCGGTCCGGGTCGAAAATACTTCGGGCTCAGTCACGGGGGAACTTCTTTTCGGTCCGATCGACATCCGTCAGGCGGGAGGCCGGATCGACCTAAAGTTTCTCGAAGGCGACGTTCGTATCAAGTCCTCGACCGCCGACATCAGTATCAGTCAGGACAACGGCTCGCTGGACCTGACGACCGCATCGGGTAATGTTGATATTCAAACCAACCTTGATAGCTCGCGCGACTATTTCGTGACCACAGAGAGTGGGCATATTCGCTTGATGATTCCGGAAACATCTTCGGGCGACTTACGAATAAAATGCCAGACGGGCGACATTAAGACCGAGATCCCGATTACGATCAAGTCGATGTCGCACAAACAGGTTGAGGGCACGTTCGGTTTCGGCGGCGCAAAGATAAACTTGACATCGGTTTCCGGTGATGTGACTGTTGCACAATTTTAATACCCGTTTACACATAGGAATCGTGTAGACATGAAGCTCGTTTCGAGCAAGTTCACTGCGATTGCGATACTAGCGGCGATGTGCGCCCCGGCGTTCTCGACGCGGGCGCAGGAGGATTCGTCTGAAATCTCAGCGATGGCTGAGCGCCAGTCTGCTCCAACCCAAACTGACTCTGCCAAATCACATGTATTCGTCGAAATCGAACTGACCAACGAGGGGGTGGTCGCATACGACAGCGCCGGGGATCGTTGGACATACGACTTCGAGGCTCTCAGTTTTGTTCCGGCCCAGGCCGGCGCGGCTCGCGAATCCGTTGATCGTGAAGGTGGCGGACGGCGAGAAAGAGTAGAACCGGTTGAAATCCGCTGTACCGAAGAAAAGATTGTGGACTATCCGTCGCTGACGGCCGTGAATATCGGGCACGACGAATACGTCAATGGTGACATCAAATCGTATGGCCGGGTTACGGTTAAGGGTTGGGTTAAAGGAAGCATTCAGTCTTTCAATAAGGCCGTCCTGATCACATCGACAGGCCAGGTCGATGGCAACGTCAAAGCGCCGGATGTGGTGGTCAAGGATGGCGGTGTTGTTAAAGGGACAATTGTCGAGACGCCGCCATATGAGATTCCGGTTGAAGTCATCAAGACCGGGTTGTCTTCTGCCGGCATCTGGGTAGTATTCGGCTTCACGTTGGCTTTGTCGCTTACTGTCTTTCTGATATCGGCTCTCGCGCCATCGCGTGTAGCCAGCGTAACTGCATGCGTGGTCGATTATCCGCTGAAGTCATCGTTGATTGGTTTGCTGTTTGTGTTTCTGATCCCCGTGATAATCGTGCTGGTGATCCTGACCGTGATAGGGGTGCTGGTCGTCTGGCTGGTTCCAATAGCCTATTTCATTGCTTTCGCTCTGGGCGTATGTGCGACCAGCGCGCAGCTTCTTGCCGTTGTGATGCGCCGCCTGGGCAAGTTGAACCCAGGAATGCCGACGGCCTCGATTGTTGGAATTGCCTTCTACATGGGACTTTGGACTCTCGTGGCACTGGCTTTCCACCCGAACGCAGCCGAACCTTCCGGCATACTCCTCCTGCTTTTGGCCATCTTTGCCACGTGCTATCCTGTCTTTGCCGGTACCGGTGCGGTTGTGCTGACGCGGTTCGGTTCGAGGAGCTACCTGTCGCGTCGCGAGTCTGCCCGTCCGTCGGGTGAGCCGGCTCCAGTTCCGGCGCCTCCCCCGATTCCTCAAGCCCCCCCTGGTATTGAGCGCTCGGCGCCGGGATCGTTCCCGGGACCGATGCCCTCAGACCCCAGCCGTGACGGTATCTGATAAACGAGTGAAAAATGAAACAATTCTCTCGAGAGGGCAGTAAACTGACTATGAGAATATTGTTGTGTCTAAGGGATGTGGTGCTATGAAGACTGCCTGGCTTTCTTACTGCGTTTTCGGATTTGCACTAATGGTTGGTGGTCATGTGTCTGCTGAACCGGCCGAGCGAGTTTCGGAGACCGTACCATCAGAGGGGTGTCGCCAACTCGACTTGCAGCTTGATTTCTCAGCCGGTGTGATCGACATCGCACCGGCGAATATAGATGACTTGATAAAGCTCGACATCTACTACACCCCACGGTTTGTTACTTATGATATCGATAAGAGCACAAAGGGCGACCGATGCGTGGTGACATTGGAAAGTGATCGCCGCCGTCAGGGATGGGACATGGACGAATCGGAGAACGAATGGACTCTGCAACTCTCAAAGAAGTACCAGACCAGCATTGAAATGGAGATTGGCGCTTGCGAAGGACGGATGGAACTGGGAGGTATTCCCCTGACCGGGCTGATAATGGATATTGGAGCGGCCGACCTGGAGATCGAATTCTCCGAGCCGAACCCCGCACGCCTGGAAGAACTGAGCGTTGATTGCGGCGCATCCTCGCTGGAAATCGGCGGATTGGCCAATGCCAACGTTGGATCGATGGAGTTTGATGTGGGCGCCGGTTCGTGCCAGATCGATCTCAGGGGTGATCTGAAGGGCGAAACGCAGATCGACATAAGTGTTGGGGTTGGATCAATGGATGTCATTCTATCTCCCGACGTTGAGATGATGATCGAGGGTGGCGACAACTGGCTTTCGTCGATCGATTTTCAGGACTTTGACATGGATAAGACCAGGCGAGGGACCTGGGAGACTGGTGGTTTCGACGAGGCCAAAGATCGTGTCATAATCACCGCCGATGTAGCCATGGGGTCGGTAACTATCCTCAGCAGAAAATGAAAGAAGTTATTATGGGATTGTGCGGCCGCCTCTTTTTCGGGGCGGTTTTCTTGTTTCAAGACGATCGCGCGATATTGGTGTATAAGCGTTGCCGAAACCGAGTGAGGCAGCATATCTTGTTGATCTGAGGATGAAGACATATTAGCCTGCATGCAAACTGAACAGGCAGGCTGTATTTGCTAACTAAAGGACAAAGATGAAACAGTGTCTATTAACCTTATTGTTTTTCAGCAGTATACTGATCTCCGGTCGTGCCCAGGGGTCCACCTATCAGGAACAAGTATACCTTGCGCGTGACCTGGTTCTGCCGGCCCTGATTCACATTCAACCGGTGGTGGAGGATTACCACACCGGAGAACTGAAGAAGCAGGCGGTGGTCGGCTCCGGGGTGATTTTCCACCCGGATGGGTATGTGGTGACCAACTACCATGTCGCCGGGAAGGCCAAGCGGATCATTTGCACGCTAAGCGATCGTGAGCAGTTATCGGCAGATTATATCGGAGGCGATCCATCGACGGACATCGCCGTCCTCAAGCTGCGGCTGGAAGATTACCACGGGAAGATCCGGGTGGCGGAATTCGGTAACTCCGACTCGGTTCAGGTGGGTCAGCAAGTGCTGGCGATGGGGTCACCGTTGGCGCTGGCGCGGTCGGTATCCGCAGGTGTCATCTCTACCAAGGATCGCTATTTTTCCAGTGAATATCGTCTGCCCTCAGGTGAGAACACCGGCCAGTTCAACCTCTGGATTCAGACCGATGCGGCGATCAATTTCGGTAACTCCGGCGGACCGCTTGTCGATTTGTCGGGGCGCGTGATTGGCATCAACTCCCGCGCAACCTTTCTCGCTAACAACCTCGGTTTTGCCATTCCGATCAACATTGTCAAGGAAGTTACGCAGGCGATCCTGCGAGATGGTCACGTAACGCGAAGCTGGATCGGTGTACACGCTCAGGCGCTGCAGGAGCTGGAAGGGTATTTCGGCACTGACCGCAATCGCGGGGTCTTGATTGCTTCCATTGATCCCGTTTCACCCGCCGAAGAAGTGGGCCTCATAGCCGGCGATGTAATCTTAGAGATCGACGGCCAGCCGGTCTCGGCTCGCTTTGTCGAAGAGTTGCCGGCATTCTACAAGAATATTGCCGGCCGTCTGCCGGGAAGTCAGGTCACGATGACCGTGCTTCGAGGCGACAAGGAGTTGAGTTTCGCGCTGGCTACCCGACCGCTGGGGCAACTCCAGGGTGAGGATTTCGAGTGTGCGCACTGGGGTTTCACGGTGAGGGACATCACCCGCCAGATGCAGCTGACCAACCAACTGCGTGATTCGCTCGGAGTATTCGTGACCGGAGTGAAACAAGTCGGCCCGTCCGACTTGGGCGGTCTGAACCAAGGCGATGTGGTGCGTGCCATCAATCGAGGAACTATCAACCGCCTCGCCGATTTTACTGAACGTTACAAGGCGCTGGTCGACCAGAAAGTGGAGAAAGTGCTTCTGACAGTAAAACGGAACGGCGCCACCCGACTAATCGTGTTGAGCTTCGACAAGAAGGAAACAGGCCAGACCAATGAATAGATTCTTGACAGAACATTTCAAAACGGCAGCACTGATATTTCTTGGATATCTCGTAGTTGCGGCAATGTTTACTTCGTCCGTTCGCGCTCAGAGTTTTGACTTTGGCCGACTGAGGCGCAGCATTGACGACTACGTCGTCATCATAAAGATCAAAGTCGAGTTCTCTTTCGGAACTCAGACGAACGAGCGCGAAGAGCAACTGTTGGGAACGATTGTCACGGAAGACGGACTGGTTGTGTTCGACGGCGGTTTGCTGAACGAGGACAATCCGTTTGTCCCGAACGGGGGTTTTTCTTTCCGCTCGACGCCTACCCGGGTCAAAGTGATTACGCTTGCCGGGATCGAGTTTTCGGCTCAGTACGTTGGGGTCGATCGTTACACCGGTTTTGGGTTTGCTCAGATTGTCGACGCCGGCCGAAAGTTCAGACCGGTTCGCTTTGTACCCGCCGCGACTTTTGAAGTAGGCAGTTGGCTGGCGACGTTTATCCTGCTTCCAGAATTCGTAGAGCCTCGATTATCCGCGGATATCGGCATGATCTCCAGCCTTATCAGAGCCCCCGAATCTTTTCCGCTCACATTCGGGTTTGGATCTGCCGAGTTCGGTGGCATTCTATTCGATGAAAAACTCCGCCCCGTGGGTCTCCTCGGTGAGCTATCCGATCCGACCCAGCGCGATGGCTCCGGCGACGACATGATGGATCCTTATGGCGGTGCGCAAAGGCCGCTTCTCGGAGTGATTACTTCCGAGCGACTGGAAAAGCTCATTGCCGATCCTCCCCGACGAGGTCAAACGGCCAGATCATGGCTGGGCATCACCATGCAGTCGCTGACGCCCGACATCGCGGAATTCTTGAAGATCGCGTCACCGGGAGGTATCCTGGTGAACGAAATAGTTCCGGGTTCACCCGCAGAAATCTGTGGCCTCCGCGTGGGAGATGTAATCTACACCATCCTCGGCGAACGAGTGGAAGTGGACCGCGAGGAAAAGCTGTCGGGGTTCCAGCGACGTGTTTCTACGCTGGGAGTTGGTACAACGGTGAATTTAGGTATTCTTCGGCCGCGCGATGATGGCGCCCTGGACACAATCCAAATGACCGCCTTACTGACGGCAGCTCCGCTGGCTGCCTCCGACGCTGCTGAGTTCAAGTATTCCCCTTTTGAGCTGACCGTACGGGACCTGGTCTTTTCTGACTATGTCGGTTTCAACATAGAGCAGAACTCCCTGACCGGCGTAGTGGTAACAGAGATCAGCCCAGGTGGCTTGGCGAACATCTCCGGCCTGTATCCTGGTGACGTTATCAGCAGGGTAAACGACCAGGGGGTTGGCTCGACGGAAGAGTTCGCGGCACATATGGCGGTTCTTGAAACTGAACGACCAGCCGAAGTAGTTTTCTTTGTCTGGCGATTCGGTCAGACCATGTTTGTTCATGTTCGGACCGAATGGCCGTGATTTGTAATTGTTGTCGGTGTGCGAAACGGTCTGCCTAATTCCGCCTTTTGGTACCTGCCTGAGATACTGATCAGGTGTTGAGCACGGAACGTGGGTGACGTTCAACTCGTTGTGTTGTATGTCTTTAGATGTCCAGTCCGTCGTCGTCCCGAGTCGATTCCTGCAAACGTGCGTTACGCCTGCACGATGGCACACTCTTTGCGGAAGAGGCAGTCGTCCGGTGTTGGCCTCAGGCCATTCAGGCAAGGTTGAGGCCTCGACATCCGGCGAAAGGAGAGAGATATGACAAAAGCCCTAACGATTCTGACTACTTTCGTTTTGGTAATGTGTGTTCCAGTTTACAGCAGCGCCCAGAACGCTTATCCGGGTGTTGTGATGGTCGATTCCGCTAAAGCCAAGCCGTTGGAGACAGTTTCGGTGAAAGTTTGGCTGCGGAATAACGATGTTGACATCTCGGCGATGACATTGCCGCTCAAGTTCTCCAGTACCGCGTTGCGGCTCGATTCGGTGTCTCTGCAGAATTCCGTCTGGAACCAGGGTTTCGCCGGATACTATTTCATCGATAACGCCGCTCGGACCGCGCGGATTACGATACTGCCCGACGATATGATCAGTCCCCTGCCAGCAGTGTCTTTCACCGACGGGGTGATAGCGGAGTTGTTCTTTACTGTGCTTGCCACGAGCACGCCTCACCGAGCGCTGATTGACTCTGTGTACACCGATTCGACGCTTGGTGCTGACGTGCACATCTACACCCGAATTGATATCTCGGACAACACCGGTATCGGCGTATATCTGCCGGGCTTTGTCCGGGGGTTTGTAGATGTACAGGTTCCAACTGGAGTCGATGACGATCCCACTGGGGTGACTCTGCCTACCGAGTTTGTTCTGGACCAGAACTACCCCAACCCTTTCAATCCGACGACGGCGATCTGTTTTGCCCTTCCCCAGGCCGGTGCAGTGCGGCTGGACGTTTTCAATGTTCTTGGTCAACAGACGGTTACGCTGATCGACGGTCGTCGCGAGGCGGGTCGGCATACGGTTGATTTCGACGGAGCCAACCTGCCGTCAGGCATCTACTTCTATCGCCTTCAGCATGAGGGCGGTACGCTCACCCGGAAAATGATGCTGGTCAAATAAGCGAAGCCGACAGGTTTGCCGATAGATAAAGGGACAGTGCTTTGGCGCTGTCCCTTTATCTATTTGTGCGTTTTGGAGCAGGAATGACTCAGGTCGTAGAACAGCCTGTCAAGCAGGTAAAAATCGGCTCGTATGTAGTCACCGGCAAGATCGGTCAGGGCGGGATCGCAGAAATCTTCCGAGCCAAACAGGAATCTCTGGACCGAGACGTCGCTATCAAGATACTGTTTGCACGATTCAGTGACGATTCCGAAATCCTCCGTCGTTTCGAACGCGAATCGGTAGTGATTGCGCGCCTTAATCATCCCAACATCGTGCACGTAATTGACAAGGGCAAGACCGGCAACCGGTACTACTTCGTGATGGAGTATGTCGATGGTACCTCGCTGCGTGAGGTGATGGATTCGCAGAAAATCCCGGTTCGGGCCAAGCTGGAAATGGTCGCTCAGGTTTGCAAGGCGCTCGACTACGCTCACAAGAACGGCGTCATACACCGCGACATCAAGCCCGCCAACATCCTGGTTGACCGGGAGGGCAACCCGATGGTGGCGGATTTCGGCATTGCTCAGATTGTTAGTCCTGGTGACGCCGACGTAACTGCCTCTGATTTGGTGATGGGCACCCTGGCCTATATGTCGCCGGAGCAGAAGATCAGCTCAACAAACGTCGACCAGACCACGGACATCTACGCCCTCGGCGTCATCATATATGAGATTCTGGTGGGGAAGAAGCCCCTCGGTCGTTTCAAGATGCCGTCCGAACTTAACAGCAATATCCCGCCTGAATACGACGTTATCGTTCAGAAATGTCTTGCACAGGAATCGAAAGATCGCTTCCAGACCGCCGAGGAGCTGAAAATCGCTATCCTCAACGTGATCGGCGGAGGCAAGACACAAAAGAGCACGTCGGACTACTCGGTAGCTGATGTCGAGTCATTTGTAGGCAACTGTCAGTATCTCGACACTATCAAGGAAAGCAAGTTTGCCTCGACCATTCTGGTCGAAAACAAGGTCAGCAAGAAGCTGTACGTTATTAAGAAGCACACTCGCGGCGAAGTCGGCCGCAAGGAAGCCAAACTTCTGACCACTCTCAAGCACCCGAACATCGTCAACATCCTCGGTTCCGGCGGTGACCTCAAACACACGGTGGTGGTCAGCGAGTACGCCCAGGGTGGGTGTCTCGCAGAACGCATGGTGCGGCGGTATGACTGGGAGAAGGCGATGAGAATCGGGTTGCAGATTGCAGCCGGTCTTGACTTCGCCCACAAAAACAACATCATCCACGGCGACGTGAGGCCGTCAAACGTACTCTTCGACATCGCCGACGTGGCCAAGATTTGCGATTTTGGGCTGCCGGTGCACTACGACGCCTCCGGCAAGAAGAATTGGTACAGTCCGCCGGAGCGGAAGCCTTCGCGCCAGGGAGACATCTACGCGGTCGGTGTGATCCTCCACCAGTTGATGACCAGTCGCAATCCGGCCTACGATGCCGGTGGAAATCTCCGGCTTGACGACGTCTCCGGGCAGATTCCCGACGAAATTCAGAAGATTCTGTCGAAACTGCTGGCGGTCCGTGTTTCGCATCGCTACCCGACCATGGCCGAAATGCAACTCGACTATGATGACTTCGACCAGCGTCGGCAGATCGCTCAGCGGCGCCAGCAGACCGAGGTAGTTCAGCCCCGGGAAGTCAAGAAACGGGTGCCGGCCTGGGCGCTGGTTTCAGCGGGCGCTGCGCTGGTGATAACGATTCTCGTGGTCCTCTACTTCTCAGGCGCTTTCAAATAGACCTTGCCCAGGGCCACCCCTGCGCGACTACAACATTTCATTTATGTCGAAACCAGCCCGCTTCGGACTGTTTCGACAATCTGCTCTCATCAAAGTAGTTGCTGTCAGAGCAATTTTGCTTATATTACCGTCAGAACATACCTGTAGTTGTGCGCCTGAGACATGAAGCTAATTCGCGTTCACGGACTTGCATTACCAGCAGCCATTATTCTGGTTCTGGCTACCCCCTCTCTGTCAGCAGTGGCTCAGCAGGACCCGCTGGACGTCGGGTTACCGGACTCGGTCTTCGTGGTGATTCCACAGCCGCGTCTGGGGCTTGATTCAGTTGCCGCAGTTGAGTTGTACTTCTTCAATGATGCACAGCCTGTGGTTGCGGCGTCGCTGGGTCTGACCTGGGACACCGACAAGTTCCGGCTCGATTCGGTGACATTCTCGTCGGCAGCAAGAGCGGCATTTTCCTTTTTCCGATATACGTTCTACAAAGGTAGCGCAGATTCATCCAACGCCTGCCGTTTGTTCCAATGCGCGATCGGGGGCTTTCCCGAGGACGCGCTGCCTGCCGGTAGTCAACGGAAATTGATCGCGACTTATTATTTCCACATCACTAACTGGGCCGCGGGAGAGTCGTTCTGCGTTGATTGGACTGGGTTTGTCAGTGCGTCTTTTGTCGATCCGGTGATCGGTGAGTACTCGACCAACTGGCGTGGTTCCACCTGTGCGCAGTCCGGTCCTGACGGAGACGGCGATGGTATCGGCGATCAGTGGGACAACTGCCCGGCGCTGGCCAATTCGAACCAGGCTGATCTTGACTCGGACAATATTGGTGATCTCTGCGACATCTGCACCGACTCCGACCACGACGGTTTCGGCAATCCGGGGTTTGAAGCCAGTATCTGTGCGCTGGATAACTGCCCGGAGAATTCCAACCCGGGGCAGGAAGATGCGGATCACGACGGTTTCGGTGATGCCTGTGATCCCGACTGCTGTGCCGGTCGTGTCGGTGACGCCAATGGCATCGGCAGCTATCCCAATGAAGTGACTATCAGTGACATTCAAACGCTGGTTGTGGCGAAGTTCATTCAGGGGACGTGCGATGGTGTTGTCTGGTGTCTGACAGAGGGCGATGTCAACCAGTCAGGCGGAGCGAATCCGACCTGCAGAGACATAACGATCAGCGACATCCAGGCGCTGGTGAATCACCTGTTCATCGCCGGCCAGGTGAATGCGCCGCTGAAGGATTGCCTGTGAGCGGTTCGAGCTGATCGGAAATGTTGAGATCTTCTTTGTAAGAAATGGGGTCTTTGCGCGTCTTGGATGTATGAGCTTCTGGAATGGTAACTTGATCGGTAGCACCCTGATTCTCGGTGTTTTTCTCGCAGCAGGTTCTATCAGCGCCCAGGGATTGACAACCGCCCCGGACGATTGGGTTGGGATGTCACGTCTGGAACCTCGTTGGCTGGAATCGGTCGAAGACAGCAATCCCGTTATCGGTCAGGCGGCCTCCGGCTCGATCGATGACTACATCATGATCACCATGCAGTACTACCACATTCCCGGGGTGAACGCCTGTGTTTTCGACGACGGTGAGATTATCTGGACCGGAGCCTACGGCTTCGCCAACGTCGCGGCCATACGTCCCGTGACGCCGCAAACCACGTTCATGCTGGCGTCCATCTCCAAGACGCTGACCGGGACCGCTCTGCTGCAGCTATGGGAAGCCGGACGCTTCTCTCTGGATGGGGACATCAATGACTTCTCTTCTTTCGATTTGTTTAACCCCAATTACCCGACCACGCCGATTACGTTTCGGCAACTTCTCACTCACACCGCCAGCCTTGATGACAACTGGACGGTGATGTTGTCCACCTACTGTCAGGGTGATTCTCCCTGGCAACTGCCTGACTACACGTACAACTATTTCGCACCTGGTGGAAGCATTTATGACCCCGTCGCTAATTTCGAGACCTGGCGGCCCGGGTCACACTGGGAATACTGTAACCACAACTTTGTGGCAGCCGGCTATCTTGTCGGAGCAGTTGCCGGAATTCCATTTGCCCAATACTGCCGTGATTCGGTTTTCCTGCCCCTGGACATGGCCGAAACTTCCTGGTTCGTAGCTGACCTCGACACGCTGCAAATGGCCATGCCTTACGCCTTCAACGGTACTTCTTATATTGAGTTGGGACATTTCAGCTATGCCGACTACCCGGCGGGCGCACTGCGCACCAGCGCACCGCAACTCGCGCGGCACTTGATTGCGATCAGTCAGTACGGACGCTATCATGATCGTCGCATTCTGGATAGCGCCACTGTCGCCGCCATGGTCACTCCGCAGTTTCCGCAACTTAACTCAGATCAGGGATTGACCTGGTATCGTACGACCATTGACAACCGCACTGTCTGGGGCCACGCCGGAGGTGACCAGGGAGTTAGCACTTATGCCTGTGTCGACATGGCGGAGAGGTTCGGAGTGGTAGTGCTTACCAACGGCGAATCGTCCCGCGGTACTGGTGCAATCGTTACCAAGTTGTTCGAACTGATTTCCGATGTGGACGATGATGACATCCCCGATCCCCTTGACAATTGTCCTCTGATTTCAAACCCGGATCAGGTTGACAGCGACGAGGATGGGCTTGGTGATGCCTGCGACAACTGCCCGACTGTTGGCAATCCGCTTCAAACCGACACCGACGCTGACGGCACGGGTGATGCCTGCGACAACTGTCTGACTCTTGCGAACCCACTGCAGGCAGATGGGGACGCGGACGGTGTCGGGGACGTCTGCGACAACTGTCCTGATGACCCCAATCCAGGCCAGGAGGATACTGACGGCGACAACATTGGCGACGTCTGCGACGGTTGCTGCGTCGGCCGGGTCGGCAACGCCAACGGTGTCGGCACGTACCCGCAGGAGGTCACTATCAGTGACATTCAAACGCTGGTCACGGCAAAGTTCATTCAGGGGACGTGCGACGGTATCGTCTGGTGTCTGACTGAGGGCGACATTAACCAGTCTGGCGGAGTGAGTCCCAAGTGTTCCGACATCACGATTTCTGACATTCAAACGCTGGTGAATCACCTTTTCATTGCCGGTCCGGCGAATGCGCCGTTGAAAGATTGTTTGTAAGGATACAATAACCAAGCTGTAAGATGTTGCCATGGTGTACACTGTGTCTTAGTTGATAGTGTCATCGTGCCCGAGTTGTCTGACTACATACCCTCGATCAGAAAGCAGTCACGCTAAACGGCGTCTCAAGAAGGATACTTGTTCATGCATCCAAAGTTTATGGCCTTTCAGGTCATGCTCAGTCTATTTTTATCATTTAGTGCCCTGGGTGCGGGAGATCACTCCAAGGCTATCATCATTGATTTACCCGAAGATATTATGGCTCGGCAGTTTGCAGAACCAATCATCTCCAGATTAACGACAGACGATAGTGCCGCTATCGCTTCTATGAGGTTTGATAGTGACACGCTGAAAGTCCTGGCCATCTTAGTCGATTGGAATAATCGCCCCAGTACCTATGCGGCAAAAGAATTTGATAGTCTTCTATTCTCGCGCGATTTTTGGCCGGGCGGTTCTGTTGCTGATTATTATCGGGAGGTTTCATACGGCCAATTGGTCGTAACGGGAGATGTCTATGGTTGGCATACGGCCGTGAGTTACAATAGCAATTTCGATTTTGAGCAGTTGCTGGATGTATTGGATCCCTATATTGATTTTTCCAAATACGACGGCAATCAAGATGGTTATGTCGATGCGGTTGTTTTTGTCCGTTCCGGAAATGGCCAGGAAGCGTCACATGACCTTAATGATATCTGGTCCTATGCTATGAGATATAGTCCCGCCTATTCACCGGGGCCATATGACGGGGTTCGCGTCCCGAACTGGAACACATCGCCGGAAACTATACCACTTCATGATCCGTTGTATCCACCAGATTTTACCGGAGAATCGATAATAAGCAACATTCGTGTCTATTGTCACGAAATGGCCCATAATATTGGTCTGCCGGATCTATATGATTATGATGCCAAGCTTGACACGACGACTTATTTCACTCCCAATGATGCCAATGATCATCCCGTGTATGACTGGTGCACGATGGGTTATGGGGGATATGGAATCTTTTCGATTTCATCTGTAACCCCTTCACATTTGTGCGGCTGGAATAAGAAGCAGGCCGGTTGGATTGAACCAACAATCCTCGAAAGAGGGGAATACCGCAATTTGGTTCTTACGAATATTGAAACGACAAATATCAACTCTTTGTATCTGCTACCGATTGACATGACTGACGGTGAGTATTTTCTCTTGGAGTACCGGAATCCCAATTCCTTGGGGAGATACGACAAATTCGATTCTGATTTCAGCGTTTATTTCCCCCAGAATCTTGCTTATGGTTGTGATCGTCTGGACCGCGGACTCTTAGTCACCCACGTTCACGATTCTCTCGGCGCCTATTATTGGCGGATTAATTCAGGTCTGCCAGGCTATCCGCACTATACCGTGGCTGTTGAAGATGCCGGATATAATCCGTCGCGTAATATGAATACTAATCCGGAAGGGCATGTTACCGATACCGCACAATGGTGGTATCCTTATGAAACGCGCAAAGGGGCATGTTTCTCCAACGATGTTCCCGGACAGGAGACATTTGGTCCGAGTACTTATCCAAACAGTAATGGCTACTATGGTCCGACCGGGATAACGGTTCGCGTTGATTCGATGGTGGCTGATAAGCTCTATGCTTATGTTATTTGTGATCTGGATGGCGATGGAGTTCCCGACAACGTCGACAACTGTCGGACATCTGCTAATCCGACTCAGGCGGATGCAGACGGTGACGGAGTCGGAGATGCTTGTGACGCATGCACTGACACTGATAGTGATGGCTTTGGCAATCCGGGATAC
>Ga0315276_10000110_pt1 | contig 64755 bp, 44 predicted proteins | sample YL17G05_0_MG_FD_204542 | JGI IMG/M metagenome (GOLD analysis project Ga0315276, IMG submission 204542) | Sediment microbial communities from Yellowstone Lake, YNP, Wyoming, USA - YL17G05_0 | ecosystem: Environmental > Aquatic > Freshwater > Lake > Sediment | place: USA: Wyoming | collected...
TCCTGCAGGGAACGTAACCTCTATGTAGCCGTAGGAGCCTCCCAGGGTCTGCTGCGTCGCCATGGTGCCGAAGTCATTGAATGTCGCCGTGGTGGTGTAGAAGCCCGTCTCGTAGCCGAGGACGTTCGTGGACGAGCCGTCGGTTATCGAGTCGATCTGCTGCCCCATTATGTCGAAAGTGCTTATCGTGGTGTAGGTGCCGACGGTGACGGTGTTACCGCCTTCGTCCTTCCTCACGGATTCGCCAGTGGTCATGGATTCCCTCACAGTGCCGTAGACGTCGATCTGTTTTATCTTGCCCTCGGAGTGATCAGCGTCGTCCACCCACGTGTTTGAATCCGACGCGGCGTCGGAGATTGTCGTGTATTCACCGCTAATCTCTTTCTTGTAATAAGTACCGTTCACTTCGGCATCGTAGTCCTCGTCCTTTACCGGTGTATAACCATCGAGGAACGTAACTTCTATATAAGAATAGCCCTTGCCTTCAGTCAACTGCTTGGTCATGATGCCGTAGGTAGAGTCGAACGTGAGGTCCGTCGTATAGCTGCCAGTGGCATAGCCCATCAGGTTATTGCTCTCTCCCTCCGTATGGCCGAAGAACTGCTGTCCATCCGGCAAGAAGCGGCTTGTCGTGGTATAGGAGCCTATGTTCTTCATCACTCCCAGGTCATCAGGCCTCTCGGTGATACCTTCAGTTATTGACTCCCTTACTATGCCGAACCTGTCTATGCTGGTTGCCTGTGTAGCATAGCGGCCGGATTCATACTTATTGCCATTGCTGTCATAGGAGTAGCTGATCCCTTCGGTAGTCTGGGAATTCATCATATCGTAATCGTTATAGTCGGAGACCGTAGTGTATTCGGATGAAACCAGGTCTGCGTCCTGGTGCAAATACTGATTACCGACCGTCTGCGTCCTTACCAATTTATATATGTAGACAGGGTCATATTCGTAGGTCGTCGTCTGCACCAAAAGCTCTGTGCTTTCAGTATCGGTTATGATCCCGAACCTCGCGTTTATGTCATACCCCTTTGTGAAATTGATCCTGCCGTCAGGGTAATAAGTGTAATCCGTCCTCGACACCTTGTAGTCTGTGCCGCCGAGTTCATGGGCGTAATTATAAACCTTCTGCACCAGTTCTTCACCCTTGAAGCCGGAATAGAACGACTCCGAGAGAAGGGCGCCGTTATGGCTGTAGGTTTTGGCATACTTCAGAGGCGTGTCGGGCGGCAGGGCCGGCCCGGGCGCCGCAAAAGAGTCGCCGTAATAGTAATAAGTGATCTGTGACACATTCCCGTCCGAGCTGTAGGTGGATGTGGTCTGCGCGAATTCATCGCCTCTCAGGGATCCCGCCTTTGAATAATAGATCGTCTGGCTTTTCATGTCCGAATTGCTTATAAGTTCGCCCTGTTCGTCTACCGCCATACCGATGTAGGCGCTGCTTTTAGACATGCATTCGGTATCAAGCGTGACATTATCAGCGCGTTTGTCCAGCCCGCCGACATTGTACTCATATATCACGGTCTCTTTTATGATCTCTGTGCCTTCGGCATAATTGAGCGTATAATCGGATATCTCTTCGCCTGGCGCGGTTTTGGAATCGAAATGATAGAATGTCACGGATTTCCTAAGGGCGCCCGCGTTAATATCTATGTTGCTGCCCACGTAAGTGACCGTCTTTGTCTTTCTGGATCTTATCGTGGCGTTCTGGGCGCGCAATCCTCCTTCAAACAGCGGGCTCGTGTTGCCGGCAGGCACCTCATAGACATAGACGGTCGTGTCCCTAACGCTGGCGCCGTCAAAAGCGTAATTAGACGTATAATCCGCCACTTCATCGCCTATGGCGGTAGAGGCCAAAAATCTATAGAATGTCTCGTTCTTCTTGACCGCATCATCCGTGATACCGTCGCCTGCTTTGTTTCCGCTCGCGTCGGCAAGGTTCAGATCATCATCGGGAGGCAACGCCGGCGTAAGGTCCGGCATGCTCGCAGGATCTGCGGAGTTTGTCCCTTTCAGGTTCTCGAAGTAATCGCTGAAACCGTCTTTATCTGAATCGGCGTTGCCTGACGGATATGTGGGGTGCGAAATGCTGTCGTAAGGTGAGAAAGCCGTCTGTGTCTCTTCGCCGTCCGCGTAGCCGTCACCGTCCGAGTCCGTGTCTGCGAAATCGTACAATCCGTCGTTATCCAGGTCCCTCGTGTAAGATTCCGCATTATCGGGAACGCCGTCTTTATCATAGTCGAGGACGCTGCTCCGGACGTCATTGCGATAAGTGAGGGTTCTCGTCTTGTGGGAATCTCTTATGGAATTATTCGGATCCGCGCTGATGTAACCGGCCCTTACGTCAGTAGCCACTCTGTCCGGGTCCTCATAAAAATATACGGTCGTCTCCCTTATCGTCTCCCCATCCTGACAATAATTTAACGTGTAATCGGAAATGGACTGCGGCAGCTGCCCCGCCATTCTATCTATGACAAAAAATGTCTGCGACTTGATGAGCGCCCCGGTCATTATGGAATAGCGGTTTATCGGCGGATAGGTCGGGTGGCTGGATGCGTCAAAAGGATCGCTGCCGTTTTTGACTTCCTCGTGGTCGGAATAGCCATCCAGATCGGAATCGGGGTTTGAAACGTCTTTATCGACCGCATCCGGCATGCCGTCGTTGTCGCTGTCAACGAAAAGATTATAGACCGGCGTGGAGGTATTATCGTTAGGGTCGGATCCCATCCTTGATTCTTCCACGTCCGTAAAGCCGTCGCCGTCTGAATCCGTATTGCTGTAAGCCGGATGGCTTGTCGCGACAAAAGGATCGGATCCGTTTTTGATCTCTTCGCCGTCCGTATAACCGTCATTATCCGAGTCACGGTCGAGGTTATTCGTAATGCCGTCGCCATCGCTATCCAGGATTGACGACTCCGACCAATCAGGCACGCCGTCAAGATCGGCATCATAGACCGACATATCCGGCAGGGAGTTCGGGTCATTTCTATCGGAGCCGAGCAGGATCTCCACGGCATCTGAGATCCCGTCCCCATCGGTGTCTATGGTCAGATCGGGCGTGCTGCCGAAATCGTTCTTATCGGAACCGAGTTCATCCTCCAGCACGTCCGCATAACCATCGTTATCCGAATCGGTCGTATCGGAGGAAAGCGGTTCTTCGTCTTTGTCCAGCGGATCGGTGCCCAGCAGCCTCTCGATAATATCAGAGACGCCGTCGCCATCCGAATCTGTCTGCAAGAAGTCCTGTATGCCGTCGCCGTTCGCATCCCCCTCAAGATAATCAGGTATATTGTTCGAGTTCTGATCGGCAAGTTTGTTGAAATCGGGAGAGGACGAGGCGTCGAGAGGGTTTGTTCCCGCCCTAAGCTCTTCCAGATCGCTGAAACCGTCATTATCCGAATCGACTGCGCCGGCTGAAAGGCCGCGGACGGTCTCCTCTTCATCGGCCACTCCGTCCCCGTCCGTATCTACAAGAGTCGTGACTATGGCGGCATTGCCCCAATACGTTACGCTCCGCTCGAGCCCTGTCCTGATAGTCGCGTCCGATGCCCTTATATTGCCGTCATAGAAGTATATCGTCGTCTCTTTTATCGTTGCGCCGTCGCGGTAATAGTTGAAGGTGATATCCGCGATCTCTTCGCCCCTCTTTGCTGAAGCGCTGAATTGATAGAACGTCTCCGACTTCTTTTTCGCATCCGCTTTAAGGGTGCGATTGCTCTCGAGCGCCTCGCCCCAATAAGTGACCGACTTTTCCATCCTGGCTTCATCATCAGCACCGCTGGCCCTGGCCCCGCCTTCGTAAATATATACGGTCGTCTCCAGGATGGTCTCGCCGTCCGGAAGGTACGCAACCGAATAATCCTGGACCTCTTCGCCTTTCAGGCGGTATTTTGTATCATAAAAGGTTTCAGAGAATTTTACGCCTTTCTTGAGTTCATCCGCATCTATCTTACCGTCCACGGTGATGGTATCAAGATCACCGTAATAGGTAACCGCGCTTTCAAGGCATTCGCGGTAGTTCGCGTCACTCGCCCTGTGGCCGTCTTTATAAAAATAAACAATGGTCTTCGTTACAACATTGCCCACGCCGTAAAGAACCATGTAATCGGCGGTCTCTTCTTCCGCCAGCCTATGCGTATCGTCGTAAACTATCATCGATAGCTTTCTTGCCTTATCCTTTATGCCGTCACCATCTGCGTCAAGAGCGAGGTCCGTGGTGAACGGGTCACTGCGGTATGTGACCTGTTTCGACTTTGAGAAGCGATAGTTTTCCTTGGAATCTTTGGCGCGCAAGCCGTTTTTGTAGTAATATACCGTGGTCTCAGTGGTGTATCTGGTGGCTGTCGTTGGATCCGTGTAATAAGACTGGGAATAGTCGGAAAGTTCTTTACTCTTATCGCCTACGAATGCCGTCTTCTGTATTAGTTCGCCCGCATCCTCCTCCTCTGAATTCGTCTCGTAGTACAGCACCTCCTTCAGCGCATTGGCAGCGTCGTATTTGAAGTCGCGCCTGTTCACTACGCTGCCGTCAGTGCCGTAAAATACGGTCTTCTTGACCCTGTTGTTATCTCCCGTATCTACGTAAACGCTCTTTTCGATAAGACGCTTGCCGCCGTCCGAAATATCATACTTATCCGTTCCCGTTGTATCATTTCCGGAATAGGCGTATTCGGTCCTGTATTTCGGCTCATATGATCCGGCCTCGGTAAGCCTGTAGCCGCTCAATACATACTCTATGCGCTTATTATCGCCCGTGTCGGCGCTATAGAAAATCTTCCCGATAAGGCGTTGGTCTTCCGGATTATCGTCATTATATCCCAGCCAGTAGATCTCGCCCGTCTTATCGTCCGTGAACTGCTTCGGGTTGGTCTTTAGCCAGCGGTTTACATCCATCATGGTGATATCAAACTTGGTGGTCTGCGTGAGGTTTGCGGGATTTACCAGGTCGTTGTAATTATGGGCCGTGACGGTATCGTCCGTATTTGTAAGAGACCAGTCGGCACCCCCGCCGGCTCCGCCGCCGCGTGGCTCTTCTCCGCTTTTCTTCTTTTTGAGATCGACCTCTTCATCGGCTCTTTTTGGCTTGGGCATCATGAAGCCCGAGTCCTCAACATCCTGCTTCTGCCTGATTATGGACTCGCTCGTCTCTTCCCTTCGCTGCAAGTCAGGAGCTGCGAATTGCGAGATCGCTTCTTTTTCCTGGTTTGAACGAAGTATCTGCGGAAGTAAAGGCTTGGATTTCTTTTCCTGCAACAGCGCGTAGTTTGTTATCTCTATCTTGCCATTAGCATCTAAATAATTATCAAGGGCTTCTTTTGTCAGGATATTCTTTGGAGTTTCTGCGGGAGTTGTTGCGGAAGCTTTCAATTGGTAAGGCATGTAGAATAGATCGCCAGCCCAGGCTATGTCGTACCAGAGAAAGGTGACGACCAGAAGGCTTGCTATAGCCTTGATGATGAGTCTCTTGTTTGGCGAGTAGTAGTCGATCATCTTAGTCTACCTGTTTTAAAATCCCTGAAACAACTGCGCAAAAAAAATCATTTGAATCCTGGAATCCGCTATCTTCTTGAGTAATCACTTTTAAAATCCTTTTTATACTTCCGTAATATCTTACCAAAAAAATTTGTCCTTTCAAGCTTTATTTCCTTTATTTCCATTCCCACTATATAGTATATACTATAGCATATATATTAGCAAGCAGGTATTTCTTGCTTTTTTAAATACTAACAATGATGGGTTAATAGCAAGAATTATGCTGCAGTCATGACGAATTCGACAGACCTTCTGTAGGCTTCGATCTCTGACTTGTACTCATTAAAATCGATTCTTGGCAGGTACGCAAATATACCCTTTGCCTTATCGTATGAGAGTCCGGGCAGTATCCTGGCAAGGTCGGCTATGGCATTCTCGACGGAAACGCCTTCCGGCAACTCTGTCAGGATCCTCAGCATCACCTGATATGTGTTCATGACAAGCGGTATATCCTTTCCGCCTATCCTTTTTTCGGTTATCTCGAGAAGCTTGGCTGTTGCCGGAACTTCTCCATTCTTTAGCACCTCTCCTTTGATGGCGCGGATACCTATATTAGAGGCCAGGACTTCAAGGCCTGTCTTCGCATTGATCTGCTGCCGTATGCTTTCCGCAAGCTCTTCATATGTCTTGCCGCGCTTATCGACAAAGACTATCTGGTCAAGGTCACCCTTATAGCCGCTCGCCCTCAGGAAGGCCTGCGCTTTTTCGACCGTATTAAATTTATTTCCGTATATAAAGCAGTTCGGTATGCCTTTTTTGATGGCCGCCTGCATATTATCGGCTATATATTCATCATCCACAGCGACATTCTCGGTAGTCGCCATGGCTATCGCTTTCCCGTCTTTGCCGGACGCCTGGACAGCCTGAGCAAGCGTCTTCTCAAAGCCCTGATTATACATGAAGGCGACCTCTGACTTGCGCTTAGCGAGCTTTTGCAAAACCAGCTCAGTCAGCTCTGCCGGCGTATTGATCCTGCCGTGCCCGAGTTTTTCCAGGGCAGAGGTAAGGTCCTTGTCAATATCACCCCTCTCCAGTTCGCGCTGATAGATCATTATGAATCCCAATATCTCCAATAGTTCTTTTCTCGTCTTGGAGCTTAGCATGGACTTGTCCAGGGTGACCAGCTGCGGTTGCGCCAGCATAAAACGGCCGTTCTTTATGGCCTCGACGGTATTTTTGAGCATTCCGTTATTCAAATCTTCCGCCTTGACGGTTTCATCGATGAAAACGCCGTCGTAGCCTTGTTCCGACATGATATTGTGCAGGAAGGCCTCGTTCTCGACCCGTAAAACGGTCACGTCTTTACTCATGGCATTTCTCACTGCCTTCTCGGTCTCAGGCGAAGCATTCTTTGACACCCCTATGATGATCCTGGCTTCAGGAGCTGGCTTTTTGGATGGAACGCGCGACAGGACCTGCGCCGGGGCCAATTGTGCTTTTGCCGCTGCCGCCTTCGGCTTAGCGGGCTCATATTCCCGGCTGGTTTCCTTCTCGGTCGCGGCCTTTCGCAAAGCAGGCGTCTTATGGAGCGCCCCCACGAACGGAAAGAGCGTTGCGACGATTTCGTTCCATCCCAGGAGATGCGCCCTTTCATGCAGCCCGACGAGAAACTGTAACCATTGCGGCAGAGAACGCAAGTTTTCGATATTGATATAAAGCAGGCCGCCTCTGACTTCCGCGAATTCGACTTTTTCTGAGGAGACTCGAGTGTCATCGATGCCGAGCTCGCGCAAGAACCGGATAAGAGGCCTCTTCTTCATGATGCCGTGCTTGACAAGATACGGGAATATCCTCAGCGCGAGGCCTGTTAAGAGATAGAAGGACATTATGGCTGGCCCGACACCAGCGCCGATATAGAGCCACGCCCCGTCATTTACAAAATACGAGTAGACGGCCGTGGATGCGGCTGTCCCGAGCGCTGCCAGGACCTGCCCAACGACAGAGATCCGTTGCGGCGCGGCCTCTGGCGGCGTCTTGGAGGATCGTTCCTGCTTGAATATCAGTATCCCCAGAGGCGGAAGCGTCAATGATACGGTGCCATCCTGCCCTGCCTCTACCCTGCCGGAATTACCCATGCCGCTGCCGCCGTACTCCTTGGCGTCCGAGTTCAGCATCTCTTTCCAGAATCCGGCGGCCGGTGCTTTGATCTTATAATTATGCCTCGGGACAGGAGTAAAGTTGCAGACCGCGAGTACGGTATCTTCAGGGTCTTTGCCTTTTCTGATGAAACTTATGACGGAATTACCCCAGTCATGGAAATCTACCCACTCAAAACCGTCATGAGTGAAATCCTTTTCATAAAGGCCGGGCTCGGATCTGTAAAGAGCGTTCAGGTCCTGCATCCATTTCTGCATGCCGCTGTGGAGCGGATATTGCAACAGGTGCCAGTCGAGGCTCGTATCGTGGTTCCACTCATTCCCCTGGCCGAACTCCATCCCCATGAAGAGCAGTTTCTTGCCGGGGTGCGCGTACATGTAACCCATTAGGAGCCTTAGGTTTGCAAACTTCTGCCACTCGTCGCCAGGCATCTTGTTGAGAAGCGAATTTTTGCCGTGAACGACCTCGTCGTGTGACAGGGCCAGTATGAAGTTCTCAGTGAATGCGTAGATCATGCTGAATGTCAGGCTGTCATGGGAGTATTTCCGGAAAACGGGATCTTTTGAGATATACTCGAGAATATCATGCATCCATCCCATGTTCCATTTCATGCCGAATCCGAGCCCGCCCGTGTATGTGGGCCTCGACACCCCGGTCCATGCCGTCGACTCTTCCGCGAATGTCTGCACATCCGGGAAGAACCGGTAAACGGCTTCATTAAGCTTCTTAAGGAACTCTATGGCATCCAGGTTCTCCCTGCCGCCGTGTCTGTTCGGCACCCACTCGCCCGCTTTCCGCGAATAGTCCAGGTAGAGCATGGAGGCGACGGCATCAACCCTGAGGCCGTCCACATGGTATTTGTCTAGCCAGAACAAGGCGCTCGATATCAGGAAGTCTCGCGTTTCTTTCCGGCCGTAATTGAATATATCGCTCTTCCAGTCGGGATGCACGCGCTGGCGCGGATCCGCGTGCTCATAGAGGTGCGTGCCGTCGAAGAACGCCGGGCCGTGCGCGTCCGACGGGAATTGCGCCGGCACCCAGTCCAATATCACGCCTATGCCGTTGCGGTGGAGCTCGTCGATAAGGTACATGAAGTCCTGCGGAGTGCCGTAGCGCGAGGTTGGCGCGAAATACCCGGTAGTCTGGTAACCCCATGAACCGTAGAAAGGATGCTCCATCACGGGCATTAGCTCGACATGTGTAAAGCCCATCTTTTTGACATAATCGACGAGCTTGGAAGCCATCTCTCTATAGGTAAGGGGCCTGTTATTCTCCTCCGGCACCCTTTGCCATGAGCCGGGATGGACCTCGTATACGGAGATCGGCGCGTTGAGCGCATTGGCCTTCGCGCGCGTCTTCATCCACTCTTCGTCATTCCACTTGTATCCAAGGTCCCAGACAATGGACGCCGTGGTAGACTTTGAAGGCACCTGCCAGTAGAAACCGTAGGGGTCGCCCTTGTCCGCCCGGTGATTGTTGATCCTTGAGACGATATGGTACTTGTAGAGCGCGCCTTCGGCTACGCCGCCTATAAAGCCTTCCCAGATACCTGAGGAATCGTCCCTCTGTTTCAGTTTGTGGGACTCTTTATTCCATCCATTAAAGTCGCCGATCACGGAGACTGAGGAGGCGTTAGGCGCCCATACCGAGAAGAGTGTCCCTCTAACGCCGCCCACCACCATCACGTGGCTGCCCATCTTATCGTAAATTCGGAAATGGTTTCCTTCTCTGAATAGGTATATATCGTCTTTTGTGAGGAGGCTTACATCAGTTCTGACAGCAGGAACGCCTATTCCCTTTGCTCGATAATCATCTGCAAACGCTATTATATCTTCTCTTAGACCCGGACGCAGCTCTCGGGGGATCTCGCCGCTGTGCATGGGTTTGGGACTAAGCAGGGCTCTGACGAGGTTTATGGTGTATCCTCTATTAGGCGGGCCTCGGCTATCAGGCCCGATCATGTAGTCAGAGAATTTGAACTTGCCTTTTTCTGTGCGCACGAGTATGCCCAGTTCTATCAATACAACGACTTCCCTGGATTTAACGGTCCTGTAAGAGAACGGCTGCTTCTTCTTGTTCAACCTCTTCGACAGGAGGTCTTTTTTGATATCAAACCCTTTAGTCAGAGCAAGATCGAGGAGGCGCTCGTCGTCTATTATAGTGTTAAGGCACTCGGCGACTGAGCCTTTTGGCGTTCTGGGCGGTATATTGTCTTCAGGCGCTATGCCCCTCATCGATACGCGGTTTTGAGCCGCCTCTTTCGCGAGGGCCAGGTAGATGCTCTTCTCCTTCCCCGTATCCTCAGATGCCGCACAATGGATAAAATTGGCATTAACTTTCGGATCTTTCACGATGCTCTCGCGAACCATCGCCTGAAGACCCTTCCCCGTTGAGCGCAGAACCACCACTTCAGCTCCGCCATTCAGGCATTCGATCGCATATGCGAGGAACCTGATGGCCTTTACTGTGTCTTCTTTGTAAAGTCCCGGGTTCTTCTCCATATCACGATAAATGCTCCTGACCCATCTTTGGAACGCCTCTGCCTTAGCCGGGTCGGACTTCCCTTTCTCCAGCCAAGTTCTGCCCATGCTTATATCGATCCCTGCTTTCCCAATCTCTTCGAGCGACCTTTCAAAACCATCGCTCCACAGCTGGAGCACTATATACATGTTCACCGGCCCTACAAGCCTCGCAAACCGGTTGGTATCTATACTCATGGCTTGGAGTTTCTTTATAACCGCCAGCCTCGTTTCTTCCGGAAGGTCCGGCTTGAAGACGATGGCGCCGGTGTTCACCCTGCCGAAATCGTTCGACTCGAGGATGGCCCTGGCCTCGTCGGCGGATATCTCTTTACCCTGCGGCATGGCAGCTGCGGCTTTCGGCGCTGCGATTACAGCCCGGGCAGGCTCAGCCGTTGCCGCCGGCGCTGATGAAGCCGGTTTTTTTGCTCTAACAGCCTCCTCGCTTTCCCTTCTCTCCGCCCTATAATCGAGAATGGCCTTTGCATTTAGCGCAATACGGCCGATGTTTCCTTCTTCAGCACCGGCCAGTTGTTTGTTCAGTTTTTTATAAACTTTTAAAAGCAGGGATTCCCAGCTACTTGCCCCGGCAGTTCTTACCAGCTCTGCCATTTTAGCGGCAGATGTATGGCTAAGAACATCCCTATTCTTATCAAGGGCTCCTACGATGGAATCGATCACCCTATCTTCCGCCATCTTCGCATCTATGAGCAGCCTGCGAAACTCGTCCAACTTCTCCTTATTTGAGCTGAGCACTTCTAGTATAAGACTTGCTTGCAAATCCCTTCCGGATGCCATCAGATAATCGACCAATTGCTTGGGCGTTGCCTCGGCTGTATATTTTATCAAGGCCTCAGCGTCCATCGCCTCCACCGGCGCTGCGTCCGCCTTCTCTTCTTGCGGTGCTCCGCCTATCGTCGCCGGCGTTCTTCCGGCGGCTATCGCTATGATATTCGCGCCGAGATGGAAGATGAACGATAGGAAGGTATAAGCCGTGATCGCGTAGACCGGCGAGGTAAAAACAATCTGGGAAAATACGGGCAGGAAAGACATAGCGATGCCGAATAACGCAACTGTTAGGGGCACAACAAATTGCGACGGCGGCGCTTTGGACCTTGCGCCTTCGTGCAGGAAGTAGAATATTACGCGCGAGGCCGCCACGAAAATCGGAGTCCAGAATGAATCGAGGCCGAACACGAAGTGCGATATCGCCATGGGAAGCGCTAAGAATATCCCCTCCTCCAGCCACGGCGCGACCCTGACGGCGTATTTCTTGAAATCCATCCTCGGCGCAACAAGCTTCTTCAGGGGAAGTATCATTCCGGGCGACGGCAGAGTGGGTAACGGCCTTGCTTCCAGCACCATGATATAAATGTCCTCTCCTTCCAGCGATGGTAGCGTTGAAAACCCTTCCCTGGACATTTGGGTTTTGTCTGCTTGGCCTGCGTCAAAGAGCATTACATCCGGATACTCGGTGAAATGGGCCTCGAGTATCTCTGCCACGCGGCTGTAACCGGTCACGTTGGTACCCACATGCATGAACTTTATCCTGCCCGTAGCCGGGTCAACGCCCACGTATAACCGCGAAGTTGATTCCGAGGGCAGCTTATCCTGGATAATTCCGCTCTCTTTGATTAGAGGGCCCGCCTGGACTGCTACGGCTACATTCTGTCTTTGATTTTTCAGGAATTTAGCGTAGTTTTCGTCGGTGTTTCTCACCATCCTGACGGCGCCGTTGGTATAACGGACGAAGAAGGCGCCGCCGGCCCTCTTAGACTCTTTATTGCGGCCGCGGAGCTCCCTGCCCTCGGAAGCCACCAGTGTGGTATGTTTGCCATTTTCGGCCTGCGGCGCTGTATTGAATATACCGTATATCCGATACCCGGTTGCCGGCTCGTACCTCTCAAGGTCGGAATACCTGACAAGGCTTATCCTGGCCCTGGCATCAACCCGGACAACTTCGCCGGGTATCCCTTTTATACTTATCAGGGCATGGTCAACGCCCTCCCCGACTGCAGCTATAGGTTCTTCCTTCATCATTAAGGCATTGCCGAGCTGTTTAATATTGGCGACGGTAGTCCTGCCGGCATCCTCGAGGGAATTGGCGATTCTTGCTTCCGCGATGTTGAAGAATACAAATTGGAATATTAAAATACCGAGACCGGTAAGGTAGGCTAAACCCTTCCTTGACCTTCCGTAGAACTTTTTAAGCACTGACGCAGCGAAATAACAGGCTAATAGCGCCACGCCGAGGAATACTATCAAGGAGATTATCGTATTAGCCCCGATGAAGGACCCTGTTGCCTGGTAAGCGGCCTTGGATACCGTTTCAGCCGCTGAGGCCTTTCCGGCCGTTAATAGCACGATACCGCCCGCGAGAAGCAAGGCGCCCAAACCGCGGCCCCTCTTATCGGCCTTCATATCGCCGCCCATCGGCGATGCTATGCGGTTACCTGTTGTTATGAAGACGAGATCCGGATGCTTAAGGCTGGCCGTGCCGCGGGCCTTTGCGACGGCTCCTAAAAGATCTTCAAACTCCTTCTCTTTGGTAAGTATCTTCCGGACCATCTTTGTCAGGGCTTCGAGAGGCCCCTTATCTGTTATCTTCTCCTCTTTGCATTTGGCTTTGATAGAGCTGAGCGCTGTGCCGAAATCCTCCCCTGCGCTCTGGCTCTTATCGAACGCCGCGGCAATATAGATTATGGACAGCAGCAGGGAAATATCTTTGAAAAGATTTTCCGGAGTCGAAGCCGATGTCTTGAAAAACTTCGAAGGATGTTGATGGTAGCGTATGAGAAGCTCGACTTCCGGAGGCATCTTTATGCCGAGGGACTTTATGTCAGCGACTACCTTCTCGCCGTGGTCGTCTTTCTCATCACGGGCATCCGGCTCTTCATATTTTCCGTCATGTACTTCGGCCGCGGCCCTTAAAAACCTCCTCAATCCGAACGACAATTCGATCTTAGTGCCTATTTCGAGCTTCTTGGCTATCAGGTCCGCTATGAGCGCCACCCGCTCTTCATGCATGCTTACATTACTTGCGCCTATTGCGAGCCTTTCTTTGCTGGACATGGAAAGGATATCTCGCCCAGCCGCAGGTGCCTGTGCCGCTTTTTGAGTCGTCTCTTTCGCCGATTTCTCAACCGCTGCCGGTGCCGCCTTCTCGGGAACTTTCCGGGCCGTCTTTTGAGCAGCTGCCTCCTTGGCCGCTGGTTTAAGAGCTTCCAAAAACCCTCTCCCCTCTGCCACTGATTCAAGCGCTTTAATAAGCACTTCCGGATTTACATGTTTCATTTTACACAAATGCAGGGTGAGCGCGACGTCCTCAGCGGTTATCAGCTCTTCCCTCTTCTCTCCCGCCTCGTGGCGCAGTTCATGCGTTATTCCGACAGCCAGAAGTATTTCCAGGGCCGCTTGCCTATTGTTTTCAGGCAAAGACTCGGCTATCTTTTCTAAAACCGCCTTATTTATAAATGCGAAATTGTTGGGTGCGTCGTCTCCGGAGAGAGACGGGCCTTCGAAGAGGGATCTGGACTTGTCGATTAGGGCTATGGTGATAAAATCCTTGGATATTTTCTTAAAGGCGTTCGGCCCCCTTATCTTTATCGATTCGAACATAGCTTCCCGGATTAATTTTTGTATGTCTATTCCGTAATCTTCTGTCTTCTTTTTAAGGTTTTCGTCTATTGCCAAGCTCAGCTCTTTTACCATATACATATTTTCTAAAACGACCCAATCCAGCCTATGTGTGTCCCGGAGATGCGCCCTTATGGAAGAGACTCCATTCTCATTCTTCTCATATTCCTTGCCGTCCACCACAAACTTCTCCTCGTGGAAAAAGTCTGCGGCCTTTATCCTGTCTATGAAGGCCTGGAAGAGGGCGATCGGACTTTTGGGTGGGAACGGCGTGAACTCTCTCTCGACATGCGGCGCGAACTTGAATTGGGTGACGCCCGCCTTGGATATGATATACCTCCGGTTGGCTCCGGCTTCGTTAAAGTCGCTGTCCAGAGGTTCGCTGTGGATGATGTTTGACCCTTTGGGAGTCGGACGGACGCGGCCTTCGAAATAGTATATATCCTCGAGAGGATCATCCGTCGGATAGGTTTCGGAAGATTCGACACGGAAGATGTAATAGAGCCTGTTGGGTACGCGCCATACGCTTATCTCGTTCTTTGATAAAAGCAGCAAATTCATCACTTCGCGATCATCCAGCAGGCCTTTTTCGAGATCCATCTCGAACACATCGCCGGGCTTACCGTACCTGGCAAAATACTCAAGGGTCTTCCTGGCCCTGAACAATATGTATATAAAATTGAGGAGGGCAAGGATGAGTGCGATGGGCAGCCAGGTAGCACCAGCTTTCATAAGCGAACTTTCAGGCTGTTCAGCCGGCGCTTCGGTTGCTGCCTTTGGTGCGATTTCGGTAGCCTGAACGGCGGCCTGCGGCGCTGCGGGTTGCGGTGCTGCGGCTGCGACCCGAGGAGCCGGTACAGGCTTTGTGGTCTTCGGCGCTGCGGGTTGCGGCGCTGCGGCTGTGGCTTTAGGAGCCGGGGCCGGCGCAGGCGCGGTTTGTCGCGGTCTTGCCTCAAGCGCCTGCAACAATCTAAAGGGTTCTTTCGGCGCGCTCGTTACGTTCGCAATGAATGAGTCCCTGCGCGCTTTCGCCACAACGAGGTCTCTTTTTCTCTGGTAGTTCTCCTGCCAGAATCTGGCCAGGAGTTCCAGTATATGCATGTTAATACTGCCGTCCGCATTTAAAAGTGGCTCAGCTTCTGGAAGCTCCATCCTGACAGCGTACATTTGTAAACGGAAGGTCAGGAGTATCTCTGCAAAACGTTTATTCGAAAGGATCTCTCTGCTGAGCCTTTGGCCGAGCGCCTCCCCCTTGAGAACGGCTATCTCGTTCCACCTTCCGCCAAGCGCGGCATTCAGCGCTGTCACAAGACGGGCCCTCTCTTCTGATGGCTGTGACTTTATGAACCTTATGATATCCTCTGCTGTAGCGGGCCGGTAGTAAAGCTTGCCCGTTCTGCTCCTCACTATGCGACCCACTTCGATACCGGGCCCTACGGCCGGGCCGCCGCCATACTGCCGAACTGTCCGGAATCGGTCGCGTTCATGGTATTTTGTCCAGAAATTCGCTGCTACGCGTGTCCTGAACTCGTCATCGCTTATACCCGGATACAGCAACCTTATGATCTCTGCAGATATCCTGATCTCTTCCCGTATGGTCTTCATCTTATGGTTCTGGACAGAGGTAGCTGACGCATTAGCCAGGGGCAGCCCGGCGCCATTGTCGGCGCTCGCCTGCCGCGCTCCGCCAAAAAATATCATGAAAGCGATTATCAGGCCGCCGAGGCCGTTAATGAGCGACCGCTTGATGGATGAGGATGGCTTGCTTCCGGAACTTTCAGCTTCACCGGCAGGCGCTAAAGGCTCTATGGGAACTTCGAGCGCCTTATTCTCGAAGCGGAGGTCTTTTATGTCTCCCTTTTTACACTCCGTAAATCTTTCGAGGCCCAAAAGCCCTCCAAGCCTCTCTTCGAGTACCGCGATGCTGTTTTTACATAATCCTATCATCCTGTTGCGCTCAGGGTCGTCCTCCGGAATCCCCACGACAAGCTCAGCGTTCATGGCGCCGGACAGGGAGTTGCCGACCCTGTCCTTCAGGACATCGAGGAGGACTGTTGCCTCCTCACTGTTCAATACGCCGGCAGACATCTCTTCCACGAGCCGGAAGAACTTTTCACACGCAGCATCGTTAAACAACGTCTTATCGAGGCCCATAACGAGATCGGCCAGCTCTGCCGCGGACCTTTCGGCCTCCTTGTCTGAGGCGAGCCTTTCGGCATACCATTTCATCCGGCCTATCACCTGGCGGACCGTAAGTGTCCTGGTGGAGCCCTTTATAGCCACAGCGGTCTTTTCTATCAAGTGAGCTATGATCTTCCGCACAGCCGCGGCCTGAACCTTCTCGATCTCTGCGCTCAGGGCCTCTATTTCGCGGAGGATCCCGGCATTCTCGCCGGGGAGGACCGCTTCAGCCGTCTCGCCGCGGTATAGCACGGCGGCGTCGACCTCGTCTTCAATAACGCTATCGTCTTCATCCCTGTAGAGACGATGGACCATCGTTCCGCCCAGAGCGTCGAACTCGATAACGCCCCCGCGATACTCGACAGTGCGGCCTTCTTTCTTCTCCAGATCCCTTACTTTCACGCGATAACCGGCCGACATCCCGCCGTCAGCCACGATGATATCGTCGTTAAGCCCTTCTACCGTCCCTCTCCATATCGTGTATATGTTGGGGTCGTGCCCCACTATGATCCTGAACGGTAAGCCCTCCGCAAGGCCCATCTGCTCTCTCAGCGAATCATAAAGCTTATTCCGACCCGCCCTCAACAAAATGTCGTTCAAAAGGCCTTCATCATGCACATACGGCCAGGCGAGCATGGTGAACATCTTTGTGGGCAGCTTGCTTCTATTGGCATCGAGATAGCCTGAAAATGCCTCGCTTATCAGCGCATCCATTCTCTTAAGATCAAAGTTACTTCCTGCCATCTCTCCTGAGTCTATGAAAAGCCTATCGGATCCGAACTTTATACTGTACATCAAAGGTATGTAGGCATGGCTGATGACATTATTATCTACGACAGCGAGGCGCTTAAGTTTTTTGGTGAAGAAGTCGACGATGCCGGCCTCTTTCATCTTTTCGAATGCAACGCCGAAATCTATGCTGCGCTTATCGACCTCTTCTGCCGCCCCGGGATGATATCTGCGGCAGAACTGTTCGACCGTCTTGCCGAAATCGTAAGCGGTGGCCGGACTGCCGCTAAAGTCATAGCCTATCTTATAAGCCTCAGCGACAGCATCGTTCAACGATACATTCTCGCCCCTCCCGAGCCTTTCGGCCATCCTCTTCAGGAAGAGGAACATGTAATAATCATGGTTGCCCTCGAGCAGTATGGCCCTGCCGCCGGCTTTTTCAGCGGCATCTCTTATAGCCATGACGAGCTCAACGGCCTCTACGCTTTTAGGGCCCCTGTCGATATAGTCACCGGTGAAGACGATGACGTCTCCGCGCTCGATCTTGAACAGGATCCTGCCTTTTGCGTCCTTGGAAGCCCTGCCTGCTGTTTTGAGATGTTCATAGAGAGCGTCTGGATCCGCGTGGATATCCCCTACGACCAGCAGGTTGCCGGCGTCCTTTACTGCAACGACGCTATCCCCTTCGAAGACCACTTCCGGAGTTTTGATCGCGTTGCTCAAGGCCTGCCTGGCCGATCTCTTCCTCTCGATATCATCCTGCGGCTTTACGGCCGAACGGACCGGCGGTTCCGGCTTTACTGCTTTAGCGGCAAGCGCTTCCTTGAGGCGCTTGACCACCTCAAGCCGCACCTCAGTCTTCATGGCCTCTGCTTCCTGAGGGTCGATGCCGAGCCTTCTGCACATTAAAGGAAATTTCACGTAGAATTCATGCGGATCTTTCATGATCTCGGGATCGGAAGCGAGGCGCTCTATCAACTCCGCCTTCTTGTCGAGCGCTTTTCCGGACGCAGGCGCGCCAGCTTCCGGCTTTTCCGGAAAGAGCTCCGGCAGGAGTACTTTATTCAGGAACAGCTCGAACTTTTCCGGCGATATCTCATTCGCGGATCCCGCATAATCCTTCCTCTTTTCTTCCTTCCACTCATTGAAGTACCTGGTTATATCTTCGTAGGCCTCCCTCTCGCTGCCGGCGTCCTTTATGCGTTTCTTCAGGGACGGGATCAGATCCGCCTTCCAGACCCCGAAAAGCTCTTCATCCATCAGCGACGGGTTGTTGTAGGCGCCCGTAGCCAGATAGTGCGTGCCTGCCTTCAGGAGTTCCCCGTAAGGGGCCTTTTTCTTCGTAAGTATCGCGACGTAAGGCCGCTCCGGTTTTGAGGCATCGAACCTGGGGAGCATGACTATATATGAGGTCTGCTTCTGCCTGAGGATATCGGAGATGCCGCGTGTATGGTAACCGCCCGTGACTAAAGCTGCGATTGACCTGCCTTCTTCGTTCATCCGCTTTATGGTATTGGAGAGCATCGCCTCGTTTCTCGCTTCGGCAGTTTTGTAGAAGCTCAGGGCATCGGGAATATTTGCGTATATGGCGCCTATGTCATATCCGCCTTCTATCGGGACGTTGTATCTGGCGGAGATCTCCCTTATGAAAGCCGCGGCTGAAGCAGCGTCGTGCGTCTTTAACAACGTCTCCAGCTCGGTCAGGCCGTTATGCGTAAGCTTTATCCCGAAGAGGTCCCTTACGAGGCTAAAGTGCACTGCCAGGTCGTGGAGCCTCTTCTGGTCGTCGCTTGTGAAGAGCTTATTCTCGACCGCGTCTTCGAATTCTCCGGCCTCTTCCATTATCTTAAGCAGGTCTATCGACTCATAGAGGGTGATATACTTCGTGAAGGTTATCAGGTCGGCGTATGGAGCCGGATCCACGGAACTATTGCCTGCGAGCTCCTGCAGGAAGCCGTAGAACTCCGCTTGCGCGATCTTGCCTGTCTTGAACGAGAGCGACTTCAACACGAGCTCTTCCAGGTCGCGCTTAGAGACCTTCTTGCTCAATATGTCTATCAGGAGGTCGCGCTCCTTATTGGCCTTCTCAAAATTTATCGACTTTTCCAGCTCAAAGGACCGGCCGAGCTTTGCGAGATTGGGATATCCGGAGAGGTCCGCGCCGCGGGCCTTGCCCAGCGAAGAGAGATACTTCCACCGCTCGCTGAAAGCCATCTTGCCTTCGTCATGCAAAAGCGCGTTACGGGCTATCGTCTTGAGCTCATCGGAGTACGCCTTAGACTTCAGCGCCTCGAGCTGGCTCATGAGGCCGGCGAAACCGGCCTTCAGGGACTGGCCCAATTCGTAGACCTTGCGGAACTCTTCCGCGTTCTGGTCATAGAGGGCCTTGTCTTCTATCCCGTAAAGGGCTATCTTCTTATCAGAAGTGATCGAGAAGAACTCGCCTGCCGACATCCTGCCCTCGGCCATGAGCGACCGGGCCAGATCCTTCTTCATCTTGTTGTCCGGCATGGTCCGCAATACCGATGTGTCGATGTAGCCGGCAGTGCCTTCTATCGCGACCAGGCGCAGGTCGTATTTTGTCACGAGGGTATCGAGGATGGATGTTATCGACTCCTGCGCGGAAAGCGAGGAATGGGCGTCCTGGATGTTTATGATCGTCTTTTGCCCTTCGCCGTTCGTAGCCCGCAAAGGAGCTTTGAAGGTTTCCGTGGTTACCGCGAGGTCTTTTGGGATGGATATGGGGTTTACGGGATCGGCCGGCGCCTTATAGGCAGTGTTCGTGGTGGGTCCCTTTGACCATACAGGGACCTCGCCCTGCGCCCATATAATATCCTGATTGATAAAGCAGGATATTATTATGACCGCGATCATGCGGATCCAGAGACGTCCTTTTGTGAAAAATTGTATATACATTTTAGGGATAGTGGCTTTCTATATTGACAGGGATATGTAACTTTAGTTTATACTTACAAAGTTAATATAATAGAAGTATATCATAACTTCGTTAAATAGCAAATCTAATATCTTGCTTTTTTATGGTCTAATAAAATGGTTAAACCTACCCATTAAAAGGTGGTCTGAATGGGTATTTAGGAGTGACTTCAAAGATGCTTCTAACCTGGTTAGAATTGCCAGGTTAGACGTAGGAGTGATTTCAGGTGGTTATAAAAACACGGAATATTACCTGGAGGATCAGGTTCGTATATATAGCCGCTATGATATCGTCGAACATTATGCCGAGTGCGCCGGTCTTCCTCTCCATCCTGCGCGCAGGCGGAGGTTTTAATATATCCAAGACCCTGAAGATGAAGAACCCCAGTATGGCCGCGAAGATGCTGAACGGGACGCAGAATAGCGACAGGAGCATACCGGTAGCCTCATCGATGACGATCATGCTCGGGTCCTTGCGCTTGTAGATCTTTTCGGCTTCGCCCGCGAAGAGCACGCCCAGCGTGAAGAGGAAGAGGATGGAGAAGGCGTAGAGTATATCGTTGTTCTTCACAAGGAAATATACCACAAGGCCGCCGAGGGAGCCTATTGTGCCAGGCATGAAAGGCGAGTGTCCGAGGTAGAAGAAGCTCGTGACAAGCTTAACCCTCTTTCGCATTTGAGTATACCTCCCTGTTCTTGACGAGATAAGAGACGCCGCTTATCAATGTCAGCACCACCGTGATGAGCATGAGCACGAATATGCTATCCTTATATAAAACCTCTGCTCTCGGCGACCAGAAGCCGGATATGGCCGGGCCCGCCTCCCTGAATATGAGCAAGCCCAATATCGCAAGGATGACGAGGACCTGTGAAACTGTCTTATGTTTTCCTCCGGAGTCTGCCGGTATGACCCTTCCCTTGCTCAGGGCGAGTATCCTCAGGCCGGTCACGGCCGCCTCCCTGAATATGATGATGACTACCATCCAGGCCGGGACGAGCCCCATCTCGACAAACGCCAGGAACGCCGACAGTATCAGTATCTTATCCGCTATCGGGTCCATCAGCCTGCCGAAGTCTGTTATCTGGTTATTCTTCTTTGCGAGGTAGCCGTCGAGCGCGTCGGTGGCTGAAGCTGCCAGGAATATGACGAACGCCGCTATCTTGGCTGCCAGGCCGTGTATAAACAAAAAGAGTATGAAGACGAGGGCGAGCGCTATGCGTAAGATCGTCAGTTTATTGGGAAGGTTCATGCCGATGACCCCACCAGGTCGTATTCCATGGCATCCGTTATCCTGACATCATAGAATTCGCCCACTTTGATATTCTTTCCTGAGACATAGACGGCGCCGTCGACTTCCGGCGCGTCGCCCTGCGTGCGGCCGACAAATACGCCGTCGCGGCCGGCCTCTTTTTCGTCGATGAGCACCTTTGCCTTTTTGCCGACAAGAGCCCTGTTAAGGGAGAGCGATATCTTCTGCTGCTCTTTCATGAGCGCGTCGAACCGCTCAGCCTTGAGGCCTTCCGGGACCTGGTCTTTGAAGCGACCTGCTTTTGTTCCCTGCTCCCTGCAGTAGGTAAACGCCCCGAGATGCTCGAACTTTGCCTCGCGCACGAAATCAAGAAGTTCCCTGAACTGTTTATCGGTTTCTCCTGGGAAACCTACGATGATAGACGTCCTCAGGACAAGTCCGGGGATCCTCTTCCGCAGCCGCCCGAGAAGGTTCATGATCTCGCGCTTCGTCGTCTGCCTGTTCATCCTCTTCAATATCGTATCGCTTATATGCTGAATAGGCAAGTCCATATATTTGCATATCCTGGACTCGTTCCGTATCATATCTATGAGCTCGTCGGTGTAATGGGCAGGGTGGGTATATAGGATCCTTATCCACTTAACGCTGTTATCGAGAGCGCTCAACCTCTTCAGGAGATCGGGAAGCGCCTCTCCTTTGTGCCGGTCTGTGCCGAAGAGAGTGGTGTCCTGGCCGACGAGGTTCACCTCTTTCAAAGCGCCTCTCTTCGAAAGGGCGCCGACCTCTTTGACCACAGACTCGATCGAGCGGCTCCTGAAGCGCCCTCTAAGGCGCGATATGATGCAGTAACTGCAGAGATTCGAACAGCCCTCTGAAATTTTGACGTAGGCGTAATGGGCCGGGGTAAGTGTGGATCGCGGAGAGTATTCGTCGTAGAGGTATGACGGCCGCCGAGATACCTCCGAGCGCCTTCTTGCGCCGAGGCCGTCGAGGAAACGGTTTATCTTAGGGAAATCGGCCGTACCGAGTATGAGGTCTGCTTCCGGAAGGAGCTTGAGGAGCTTGCCTTTATATAGCTGCGGAAGGCAGCCGCAGACGACCAGCCTTTTGACCGAGCCCGCCTTCTTGAGCGCCGCTATCTCCATTATCGCATCCACGGATTCCTTCCTTGCAGATTCGATAAAGGCGCAGGTGTTCACTACGCACAGGTCGACGCCGCCATCCGCCCTGCACTCTTTCAGGCCGCGTTTCTTCAGGGCCCCAGCCATGACCTCGGAGTCTACGAGGTTCCTTGAACAGCCGAGGCTTATGATGGCGAATTTCTTCATAAGGTCAGGCGCCCTGTGTGAATGAGCTACTTTAATTTGAGCCCGCTTCTCGTGATCTCTATGTTCTTGATGAGGCCCCTGCCAGGAGAACCGAGGCCTCTTCCGTTAAGGAAAAGCTCGATGGCCTCGGCCTTTGCCACATAGATGTTGATGCGGTCTTCGGCTATGAAAGATTCGACGGCGCCCCGATAGAGGACCCTTGAGAAGAGAAGCTTGCCGTCCGTACTGACCTTCACCATCACCGTCTGGTTGACTTTTATGAGTAGTTTAAGCGGCGTACCCTTCGGTATCACGGCGGTGCTGGCGGCCTTCACGGTAGTCTGGACTTTAGCGGCCGGCTCTTTTTGAACGCTGGCAGGCTTTGGCGCTATCTGCTTCGCCTCAGATTCGGGCAGACGCGCCTTCGGCGCAGTCTTCTTCTTTGCTGGCGCAGGGGCCTGACGCGTGACGGTGGCCGATTTCTTCGACGCAGGCGCCGGACGGGCCGCTTTAGCCCGTTTCAACAGGCCTATCGCCTTGCTTCCGACAAATATGACGAGCGCTATTACGATGGCCGCCACCAGGGCCCGCCGCACAAGAAGAAAGAACTTTGGAAGATCTATGGACGGCGCTCGGGGCTCCTTGTTCGCGAGAGCCAGCGATGATGCCGGCTGAGCCGGCCGCAGTTTCGCGTATTCGTTAAGCACCTGTCTGGCATCGAGTCCGAGGTACTCCGCATATTTCTTCAGAAAGCTCCTGACGTACGTCGGCGTAAGCATCGAGTCGCAGCGCCCTTCTTCCAGCGCTTTCAGGACCGTCGAATGGATGCGGGTCTGCTTCTGGACCTGGTCTATGGTGATCGACTTCTTATCGCGGGCATCCTTAAGAGTCTCGCCTATCTTCTCCATTGAGACGCCGGAAGTTTTCGTATCAATTCCCACTTGCCACGCTCCCGCTTCTCGCCTGGTACTCCTCGAGGCTTATCAAGAGGTCTCTCGGCTTGGACCCCTGGTACGGGCCGACGATGCCGTCGTCTTCCATCATGTCGATGAGGCGCGCGGCCCTCGTGTAGCCGAGGCCGAGCCTGCGCTGCAGCACGGATACGGACGCCTGCTTCGACTCGAGTATCAGCTTAACGGCCTCCTCATATACCTCATCCTTTTCGAACTTCTTGAAGCTGCCCTTCTTCTGGACTTCGGTTATCTCCGGAATATAGTCCGGTGCCCGCTGCGCCTTTATGAATTGCGTTAGCCGTTCGATCTCTTTGTCGGAGATGAGACCTCCCTGGGCCCTGACCGGCTCGGCCGCCCCGGGCTCTACGAAGAGCATATCGCCTCTTCCCAGGAGCGCGTCGGCGCCGTTCATGTCGAGGACGGTCCTCGAATCGACCTTTGACGCGACCTTGAACGATATCCTTGCCGGGAAGTTCGCCTTTATGACGCCTGTGATGACATTTACGGACGGCCTCTGCGTAGCGATGATGAGGTGGATGCCCACGGCCCTGGAAAGCTGCGCAAGCCTCGTGATCGCGTGCTCGACATCGTCCCGAGCCACCATCATGAGGTCGGCAAGCTCGTCTATCACGACTATGATATAAGGCATGTTCTGAAGCTCTTCGTCCTCTTTTCCGGACTTGCCCGAATAGTATCGCTCATGGTAGCCGTCGATATTGCGGACGCCGCACTCGGCGAATATCTTATAGCGCGAATCCATCTCGTTCACCACCCATGCCAGCGTGCTGGCAACCGCCTTGACGTCGGTCACGACGGGAGATAGCATGTACGGCATCTCGTTGAACGGGATGAGCTCGACCCGCTTAGGGTCGACCATCAGGAACTTCAGTTCATCGGGCGTCAGGTTATAGAGAAGGCTCGTTATGATCGTATTGACGCATACCGTCTTGCCGGAACCTGTCGTGCCGGCGATCAGCAGGTGCGGCATCTTGCCGAGATCCGCCACGATAGGCGTGCCGGCTATGTCCTTTCCGAGCGCCATCTTCAGCTTAGACTTCATATCGCGGTATTCCTTAGAATCAAGGATCTCGCGCAGATAGACGTTGGATCTTTGCGCATTCGGTATCTCGAACCCTATCGTCCCTTTGCCGGGTATGGGCGCGACTATGCGCACGCTCTGCGCCTTCATGTTGAGCGCGATGTTGTCGCTTAAGGAGGTTATCCTGTGGACTTTAACGCCGGGCGCCGGCTCGAGCTCGTATCTGGTGATGACAGGCCCTTTGTTTATCTCGACGACCTTGCCTTCTATGTCGAAGTCCTTCAGCGTATCTTCAAGTATGCGGGCGGTGGTCTCAAAATCCTCTTTTGCCTTCTTCGCCTCTACAAATGGCGGTAAGTCCAGAAGGTCCAGACTTGGTAATTTGTACGGCCCGGACGGCGTCTGTTTCACGGCGCCGGCTGCGGCCTTGCCCTGAGCTTCTGAGCCTGCGCCTTTTGGCGCGGCATTCTCTTTCTTCTCGGCCTTCGCCAGCTCCTTCTTCGCGGCCTCCTTCTTTTCACTGGCCGCTCCATTGCGTAAAGCGCCGCCGAACGTCGTCCTGAGGCCCTCGAATACATCCTTCGATTTGGCGGCGACCTCGTCGCGGACCTGCCTCGCCAGGCCAGAAGGGCCCTGAGGCGTCGAGACCTTTATCACAGGCTTCCTGGCCGTGAATATGGCAGGTTCGCCCTTGTCCGCGATCCGGCCTTTGAGGCCGGCTGATGCGCCCTTAACATTCCGGAACATGCCGGAGAGGAACGGCAGGAGCAGGAATTCCGTCGCCGTGAGTAGCGACAGTAGAAATAGCACCGCTATGACCAGCACCGCGCCGCCCTTCCCCAGATACGTCATGAGGAAATTGGAGAATACCAGCCCCACTATGCCTCCGAGGGAGAAGCGGAACGAAGCGTCGGCGCGGCCGAGCATTGAGAATATAGAGCTGGACGCGAGTATAAGGAAGAAGGTCCCGAATATCTTGAAGTATATCTTCTGCGGCGTCACGCCGAATAACCTCGCTACGGCCCATGACAGGATGAGGAGCGGTATCACATACGAGCTGAATCCCATAACGAAGAAGAGTGTCGCACCCACGTACGCGCCGAAGACTCCCGCGAAGTTTTTCACCGGCATGTTTGGCTTAGAAGTGAAGAGCTGGATGTCGGAAAAGTTGAACGAGGCGAGGCTTATCAGTATGAGGACGGCTATCGCGAAGAGTATTATCGCCTGTATCTCGTTCCACTTGTTATTGCCGGCCGGCAGCCCCGGCTTATTGTTCCTGATAGGCATGACCTTCCCTCTCAACTTATAGTAATATTATAGTTATTATACCAGCAAAAAAGCAATATATCCCGAATAAATAAAGCCTGTTGCCTTTTACGACATTTAATAGGATTTTTATCGAGACCACGCCGACGATAAGCGCGGTAATGGCTCCGGCCGCGAACTGCAGGGCGTCTGTTGCCGCAAGGCTTGCTCCTATCTTGTACGCCTTCAGGAGGCTCGCCCCGACCACAGCCGGGATAGATAGAAGGAACGCGAACCTGAACGCCTCCTCGCGGCTCAGGCCGGCGAGTATCCCTGTCGCTATCGTCGCGCCGCTGCGGGATATCCCCGGTATTATCGCGATACCCTGCGCGATGCCGACCAGAAGCGAGCTTATCACGCCGGGCGAACCGTTTGGCCATCGTTTAACGGACCGCGCAGAGTATATGGTGGCAGCTGTAAGCCACACCCCTGTGACGATGAGCATCCACCCGACGACTTTGGGCATGCCGAACAACCGCTCGATGCTGTCTTTGAAGAAGAAACCGATGATGAACGTAGGGATCGAGGCGATGATTATAGCTAGGAGCAACCTCTTGTTCTTTCCGAAGAGGCTCACGATATCGTGCCAAAAGAATATGAATATCGAGCCGAGCGTCCCGATATGCAGGAAGATGTCGAACGCGAGCTGCGGCTCATTGACCCTGAAGAGGCTGTGCAGTATGACGAGGTGGCCGGAGCTCGATATGGGAAAGAATTCCGTTATGCCCTGCACAGCGCCGGAGATTATCGCCTGCGGTAGCGTCATCGTCATCTTCCTGTATGTCCGAACCCGCCTGCAGACCTCGCGGTCTCGTCGAGGTCCTCGGCCACGTCCACCTGTGCCTGTGTGACTTCCTGTATCACCATCTGCGCGACCCTCTCCCCGCGCCTTATCGTGAACGGGTCCCTGCCGTGGTTTATCATGATGAGGCTCACCAGCCCCCTGTAGTCGGAGTCGATCGTGCCCGGCGTATTGACGAGGCTGATCCCGTGTTTCAGGGCGAGTCCGCTTCGCGGCCTGACTTGCGCTTCGTAGCCCTCGGGGATACTAACATAAATGCCAGCCGAGACCAACCTGATCTCGCCTGGCATCAAATGGATTTCGCCGTCGACGTCGGCGCAAAGGTCCATCCCGCTTGAGCCCGAAGTAGCGTACTTCGGAAGGGGCAGGTCCTCGCAGCCTTTCTTTCGCTTAATGGATATCTTTACGTGTTTCAAATGTGTGAGGGAACCTTGCAAAACGCGTGCGACGCTTTTACCTTATCGCCTCGGCCGGCCACCCCGGGGAGGTCGCGCTTCCTGCGGCTTGTCGTCATCCGGCCCCGGAACATAGTTCGGGTCCGCCCGTTTCTTGGAAAGATTCACCCGCCCCTGTTCGTCTACGCCGATGACCTTTACAGTGACCACGTCGCCTATCTTGACGACGTCCTCGACGTTCTTCACGAATTTGCTGTCAAGCTCGGAAACGTGGATCAGGCCGTCCTTGCCCGGCAGGATCTGGCAGAACGCGCCGAAGTTGAGTATCCTCACTATCGGGCCTGTATAGAGCTTGCCGATCTCGGGCGACTCCGTCATGCCTTTGATGATATTGACGGCCTTTTCGATCGCCGCGCCGTCCTGTGACGCGACCTGCACTATGCCATCATCGTCTATATCGATCGTGACGCCGGTATCCTGGATGATCTTCTTTATATTCTTGCCGCCCGGCCCTATGACTTCGCCGATCTTGTCCTGCGGGATCTTAAAGCTGACTATATGCGGCGCGAAATCGGAGATCTTCTCCTTCGGCCTGGCGATCGCCTGCAGCATCTTCTCCATGATGAAGAGCCTGGCGGTCTTCGCCGCGGCGAACGCCTTTTTAATGAGCTCCACGGATATGCCCTGTATCTTCAGGTCCATCTGGACCGCCGTGATGCCGTCCACTGTCCCTGCCACCTTGAAGTCCATATCTCCGTAATGATCCTCGACGCCGCCGATATCGGTCAGCACGATCTCTTCGCGGCCCTCCTTGACGAGCCCCATCGCGATGCCGCTGACGGGCTTGCGTATCGGCACGCCGGCGTCCATGAGCGACAAGGTGCTCGCGCAGACCGTCGCCATGCTCGAAGAGCCGTTCGACTCCAATATCTCGGAGACGACCCTCACGGTATACGGGAACTGCTCTTTCGACGGCATGACCGTAGAGAGAGCCCTTTCAGCGAGCGCGCCGTGGCCTATTTCACGCCTGCCCGGCCCCCTCATCGGCTTTGCTTCTCCTACGGAGAAGGGCGGGAAGTTGTAATGGAGCATGAAGCTCTTCTGCTGCTCACCCTCGAGCGCCTCTATGATCTGCTCGTCGGCGCTCGTGCCAAGGGTGGTTACCGAAAGGCTCTGCGTCTGGCCGCGCGTGAATAGCCCGGATCCGTGCGTGCGCGGCAAGAGCCCGACCTCGCAGCTGATCTGGCGCACCTCGTCAAAACGCCTGCCGTCGACGCGCTTCTTCTTGTCGATGATATAACGCCTTATGTTTTCCTCTTCGACCTCGTTGAGAGCGCGTTTGACGTCCTTCGTAGTGCATTCCGATCCTTCGGTGACCAGTTTCTCGACAAGCTCTTTCGAAAGAAGGTCCATCGCCTCCTCGCGCTGCTCTTTGGTGCTTAGCCTGTTGATCTCCTCGAGCCTGGCATGCGACGCCTCTTTGACTTTCTTTAAGAGTTCCTCGGAAGGCAGGTGCGCTTCATACCCCCGTTTTTTGACGCCGAGCTCGCGCGCCATCTTCTCCTGCAGGTCGATGATCGGCGGAAGCTGTTCATGCGCGTACTGTATCGCGTCGGCCATCACCTCTTCGCTCAGTTCCTTGGAGCCAGATTCGATCATGATCACCGCTGAACGCGTCCCGGCCACCACCAGGTCCAGGTCGCTCTTCTCAAGCTCCTTGAACGTGGGATTTGTGACAAATTTCCCGTCTATCCTGCCGACCCTGACAGCGCCTATCGGGCTGCCGAACGGTATATCGGAGATCGTCAGGGCGGTCGACGCGCCTATCATAGCCAGGACGTCGGAGTCGTTCTCGCCGTCCGAAGAGACGACCATCGCCACGATCTGGACGTCGTTGACAAGCCCTTTAGGGAATAGCGGCCTGAGCGGCCTGTCGATAAGCCGGGAAGTGAGTATCTCTTTGCCGGTGGGCCTGCCCTCGCGCTTGAACCATCCACCCGGTATCTTGCCCGCGGCGTACGTCTTCTCCTGGTATTCCACGGTGAGGGGGAAGAAATCGATGTCAGGCCTCGTGTCCTTGGAGCAGACTGCCGTCGCCAGGACGACAGTTCCGCCGAGCTGGACGGTGACCGCGCCGTCCGCCTGCTTCGCCATCCTGCCGGTCTCTATCACGATATTGCCATTGCCTATCTTCAGTTCGAATTTATGTGCCATATGCCCTTTCCATACGATAAAAAAATGCGCCTGCGCTCATCACTAAAGCCGCACACGCGCATATCAGCCCGTCCTGTGACGGGCAAACCGTTCTTATTTCCTCAGCTCGAGTTTCTTTATGAGGTCCTGGTAGCCCTTCTGGTCTTTGCGCTTCAGGTACTCCAGAAGCCTCCTGCGTATGCTGACCATGCGCAGAAGTCCCTGCCGGGAATGATGATCGCGCTTGTGCGTCTTGAAATGGGATGAAAGAGAGTTTATCCTCTCCGTCAGAAGCGCGATCTGGACTGTGGCCGAACCGGTGTCCTTCTCGTTCTCTTTGAAGCTCGTGATTATCGCTGTCTTCTTTTCCTTCACTAAAGCCATTGCTTTTGATACCTCGCTTTTTTGTTATATTAACACAGTTGCGCCTGATTGTAAAGCATTAATTGAAATACAAAATCCCAGACCCCTGCCTGCCGGCAGGCAGGCGAAATTCGGATTTGGGATTTTGTAATTTGAAATTACGCCCTACATCCCTTTCAAGCTGAGCGCGATCTTGTGCTGCAGCGAATCTACCTTCAGCACTTTGATCTTGAACTCATCGCCAACCTTGAACTTCTCTTCCAGCTTCTCGCCTTCAGCCAGAGGTATCTCTGATATGTGGGCAAGCCCCTCGAGGTCCTTATCTATCTCCACGAAGAGGCCGAAGTTGGCGACCTTAGTCACCTTGCCGTTCATCACGGTATCGGAGGCGTATTTGGCCGCTATGTCGTCCCACGGATCCGGGGTGTTCTGTTTCACGCCGAGAGAGATGCGCCTGTTGGCCGAGTCTAAGGCGAGGACCATCGCCTCCACCTTCTCGCCCTTCTTGAAAACGTCCTTCGGATGGCCTATACGTTTGGTCCATGAGATATCGGAGACGTGGACGAGGCCGTCTATACCGTCTTCCAGTTCTACGAAGACGCCATAGTCAGTCATGTTGCGCACCTTCCCCTTCACCTTCATGCCTACCGAGTACTTCTTGTCGACCTCAAGCCACGGATTGGCCTCGAGCTGCTTCGTCCCCAGCGATATCTTCTTGTTCGATTTGTCGATATCGAGGACCTGCACCTCTATCCTGTCACCGATCGCAAGGAGCTCGTTGGGATGGCCGTACTTCTTCGTCCATGAAAGCTCTGAGATATGGAGGAGCCCCTCCACGCCCTTCTCGAGCTCGACGAACGCGCCGTACGGGACCAGGTTCACGACCGTGCCCTTCACCTTCGAGCCTACGGCGAATTTGGTATCGACGGTCTCCCACGGGTTCTGCGTCTTCTGTTTCAGGCCCAGCGATATCCTGGATGTCTCGGGGACAAAATCGAGGACCATGACGTCGATCTTATCGCCTATGGCGAGGACCTCGCTCGGATGCGAGATGCGGCCCCAGCTCATGTCTGTGATATGGAGGAGGCCTATGATGCCGCCCTCCAGCTCGACGAACGCGCCGAAGTCGGTGATATTCCGGACTATGCCGGGCATCATCGCGCCCTTCTGCAGCGTCTCAAAGAGCTTCTTCTTGTCCTCTTCGCGCTGCTGGCTGATAGCGTCCCTGCGGGATACGACTATGTTTCTGCGCGCCTTGTTGATCTTCACGATCTTGAACTGGAACGCCTGCCCCATCAGCTGGTTCACGTTACCGAATGTCCTCGACCCTGCCAGGCTTGCCGGCAGGAACGCCTCGACGCCGATATTGACCATGAAACCGCCCTTGACCTTCTTAGAGACCTTGCCTTCCACCATGTCGCCCTCGCCGTGCTTGGCGATGACCGTCTCCCAGCCTACCGCGCGCTCGGCCTTCTGCTTCGAGAGGACGACCATGCCGTTCTCGTCTTCCTTGGACTCCAGGTATACATCGATCTCATCGCCGACCTTCACGGACTCCGGGTCGGAGAATTCAGACAACTGGACCAGCCCCTCTGACTTGTAGCCGATGTCGATCAGCACATCCTTCGGGTTGACCGCGAGGATCTTGCCTTTCAGGATCTGCCCCTCTTTTATCGAGACCATGCTGTCCTGATACATCCTGGCAAAATCGTCCGTGCCTCCTTTCGCTGTGTCATTTTCTTCCTGTAGTAACTCGTCCTTTTCTTCTACCATCAGTTACACAACCCCTTTCCTATGATTTTAATGTGCTTTCGCACTGGCGTTATCGCGCCTACTACTTGTTGCACTACCCAGTCAGGCGTAGATGCTCCGCTCGCTATCCCTACCGACCTGACCGATTTGAACCACGCCTTCTTGAGCTCGAGACTAGACTCAACAAGATGCGTGTTCCTCAAGGCCCTTCTGCATACCTCGTACAACCTTCTGGTGTTCGCGCTATGTTTGCCGCCGATGACGAGCATCAGGCCGACATGCGAGGCAAGCTCGCAGGCAAGCCGCTGCCGTTCCTCGGCGTCGTTGCATATCGTGTTACAGACCTTGAGTTCCTTCGGCCGCTTTTCAAGGATCGCCTTCACAACGTCCAGGAAGTTTGCCGAGGATTGCGTCGTCTGTGACAAGACGCTTATCTTCGCATCCTTCCCGAACTTCAGGGTGGCGGCCTCGACCCTGTCCTTGACCACTACAGCGCCTTTCGGCGCAAAATCGACGAGCGCCTTCACTTCCGGATGGTTCGCATCGCCCACGATGACAGCTTTGTAACCCTCATTGGCCAGGCGGCGCGCTATCCTCTGGGCATTCAGGACGAACGGGCACGTCGTATCGATCACTTTGAGCCCTTTGCGCCTGATCCGCGTTGCAACCTTCGGGCTTATGCCGTGCGAGGATATAACGACGGCCGCGCCTGTTCCGTGCGCGGCGCCCACGTCCCTTATTACCTTCAGCCCTTTTCTCGCCAGTCCTTCGACGACCTGCTTATTGTGTATTATGGAACCGAGCGAGTAGGTCTGGGCATTTCTCCGAAATGCCCGGCCATTCCGCGCCTCTGGTGCGGAGTAGATCTTCTTGTTGCTTTTGAGCGCCGCTTCCGCCATATTTACAGCGCGCTTCACTCCGAAACAGAAGCCTATCCTGTCCGCCAGCACCACTTTCAAGCGGAGGCCTCGCAGAATTCTTTCAATCCGGCTATTCGCGCCATTATATCGTCGCTTATCTTTTGGTATGCCGCCCTGTCGTTCGTTGCCTCAAACTGCATCGGCTCTCCTATATATACCTTTATCTGACGGCGTTTCAGCTCTTTCGCGTCCTTCGGCAGGACATCGAACGAGCCCTCGATATACGCCGGCACTACAGGCACCCCTGACCTCGCGACTATGAACCCGATGCCGGGCTTGCCGTGCTGCAGTTCGCGGTTCTCGGTGCGCGTCCCTTCGGGAAACATGACGAGCGGCTTCCCGGTCTTCAGCAATTTCAAAGCCTGCCTGATCGCGCCAAGGTCGCCTTCGCCGCGCTTCACCGGGAACGCCTGTACTCTGGGCATCGCCCAGCCGAAAAATCCCTTCTCGAAGAGGCCCTCCTGCGCCATGTAGTTCAGGCTGCGGTGGATCGATGTCCCCAAAAGGATCGGGTCGAGGTAGCTCGCGTGATTTGACGCAAATATGAAAGAGCCTTTCGCCGGGACACTCGATCTGCCGACGACTTTCGCGTTCAGGTAGCGCCTGACCCATATCGAACAGAGCGACCATCCGAATAAGTACCACGCCGCGGTCCTGATCCGGCCGAACCTGGGCCGGAGAAGGCCGGCGTTGCATTCTGCGCCAGGGTTCAGCATATATATGAAATGAGCCTTTCGACGACTTCGTCTATCGTAAGGGCCGTCGTGTCTACGGAGATCGCGTCCGGCGCGCGCTTCAGCGCTCCGACAGGACGTTTCATGTCAGACTCGTCGCGGACCACGACGTCCTTCTTTATATCTTCAAGGCTGACGTTCTGGCCGGACTCAGTCAGCTCCTTGTGCCGGCGCCGAACCCTCTCCCCGACATCGGCATCGAGATAGAACTTGTATTTTGCGTCGGGGAATACTACCGTGCCTATATCCCTGCCCTCGAGGACCGCGCCTGAGCGCTCTCCGATGGCGCGCTGAAGTTTCACCATCTCATGCCGCACATCCGGCACGCGGGCTATATACTTGACGTTGTTCGTCAGCTCCGGCGTCCGGATGAGGCCTGTCACGTCCTCGCCGTCTAGGATCACCCTGAGAGAGCCTCCCGACTCCTCCAGGTCTATCCTGGTCGAGTGGGCCAGCTTTACGAGCTCTGCCTCATCCTTCAGGTCCACTTTCTTATTCATGGCCTTTAGCGTGAGGGCCCTGTACATCGCGCCGGTGTCTATATATAAAAGGTTGAGCCTCTTGGCGACCATCTTCGAAACGGTGCTCTTGCCGCTGCCGGCAGGCCCGTCGATCGCCACCACCATCTTAATCTTTTTTCTTTCCATCTATTCCACGCAGGAACGAATCGCGCTTGCGCTTGGCGATTCCTAGCGCCCTGACAGTCCGTCGGCGGTCGCCCTTGGCTATGGCCGACACGACGGCGGCGTAATATCTCTGGAAGAGCCGGGCCGCTTTCAATATCTCGGCCTTATTGGTCAGGAATATGTCCGACCACAGCTCGGGATCGCTCGACGCCACTCTCGTAGTATCCTTAAAGCCCTCGGCCGCGCAGACGAGCGCCTTCTCGGGGACAGCCCCCGCCAGGCTGAAGGCCACTATGTGCGGAAGATGGCTTACCAGCGATACGGTCCTGTCATGTTCTGACGGGCTCATGACCTTCACATTCGCGCCGAGCGCCTTCCAGAAACCGGATACCTTTGCCAGCGCCTTACGGTCGGTCTTTGAGGTCTTCGTCACGATGCAGGGAGAGCCTTCCAACAGATCGCCCTTCGCGAATTCAACGCCGGTCTTCTCCGACCCTGCCATCGGATGAGAACCGACAAAGTGAACGGCGGAACCGCTCAAAAGCTTCTCCATCTTTGCGACTATCCAGGCCTTCGTGCTGCCGACATCGGTGATGATGGCGCCTGGTTTCGCGAATGCCGCCGCTTCGCACGCAAGCTCCGGGATCGAATGGACCGGCGAGCCGATTATTATAAGGTCCGCGTCCTCCACGCCCTCGGCGATGCTCATGAAGCCTGCATCGACCGCTCTTCGTTTCAGCGCTTTTTTCAGCGTAGAGCTGCGCCTGAAGACACCGATCACCTGTGCGGCTGCTTTGCGCTTCTTTAAGGCTAGGCCCACCGACCCTCCGATAAGCCCCACACCGATGATCGCGATTTTGTTAAATCTTTTCATCTAAATCTCTCTATCCACTGCAGAGGCGACCCTGCGCAACTCCACCATGAGCTTCGCGAAGTTCTCGGGGTATAACGACTGTTCACCGTCGGAGAGCGCCTCTTCCGGATTCGGATGGACTTCTATGATCAGTCCGTCCGCCCCTGCCGCTATTGCCGCCTTTGACGCGGATCCGACGAGGCCCCACCTGCCGGTCGCGTGAGACGGGTCGATTATGATGGGCAAGTGGCTCAGGCTCTTCACTACCGGGACGGCACTTATGTCCAATGTGAATCGCGTCGCATCCTCGAACGTCCTTATCCCGCGCTCGCATAGTATGACATTGAAATTGCCTTCGGAGAGTATGTATTCGGCCGACATCAGGAACTCTTTTATCGTGTTCGACATGCCGCGCTTCAGAAGTATGGGCTTTCTCGTCTTGCCGACCTCCCTGAGGAGGTTGAAGTTCTGCATGTTGCGCGCGCCTATCTGGATGATGTCGGCGTATTTGCAGACGAGCTTCAAGTCGCGTATATCCATGAGTTCGGTCACGATCTTAAGGCCTGTCTCTTTCCTCGCTTCAGCGAGGAATTTGAGCCCCTTCTCTCCGAGGCCCTGGAAAGCGTAAGGCGACGTCCTCGGCTTGAACGCCCCGCCCCTCAGGACCGTCGCTCCGGCCTTCTTCACCTTTACCGCTATATCTATGAGAAGCTTCTTATTCTCGACGGAACAAGGCCCTGCCATCACCACGACCCTCTTGCCGCCCACCTTTACTCCGCCGACATCGACGACGCTCGGCTCTTTCTTGAAATCGCGCGACGCGAGCTTGTAAGGCTTCAGTATGGAGAGGACTTTCTCGACTCCGGGGAAGACCTCGAGCGGACGAGCCCTTATGACGTCCTCCTCGCCTATCACGCCGACGATAGTCCTCTCGACGCCTTTCGAGATCCAGGGCTTGAGCCCCATCTTCTTTATCTTCGTGACGAGATGGCTGAGCTGCTGTTTCGTTGCGTCAGGCCGCAATACTATGATCATAGCGATCTCTCCCGGTTCTGCGCGAGCGCGCCCTCAAGCGCCTCCGCGAACTTCCTGTTCTCCGCGCGCGTCCCCACGGTGACGCGTATATAGGTATCCAGCCCCCATGCCTTCATGTCACGCACTATGACGCCTCTTTTCAGTAGCGCGTTGAAGACTTCCTTGCAATCGCGTTTCGTATCTACGAGGATGAAGTTGGTCGCGCTCTTCACGTAATCGATGCCCATCTTCTCGAAAGCCGCATACAAGAACCCCGACTCCTTCTCCACATGCGCGAGTGACTTCTTGAGGAAAGCCTTGTCGTCGATCGCTGCCGCGGCCGCGGCCTGCGCGAGGAGGTTCACGTTGAACGGCTCCCTCGTGCGTTCCATGTACCCTATCGTCTCCGGGCTCGATATGCCGTAACCTATCCTCAGGCCGGCAAGCCCGTACGCCTTTGAGAAAGACCTGGCGACTATCACGCCGGGACGCTTCAGATAGTCCAATCCGTTTGGATAATCCCTGCATAATTTGTCGGCAAACTCAAAATAGGCCTCGTCGAGGAATACGATCGCCTTTTCGGGCAGCCCGTTGAAGAACTCGTCCAGCTCCCTCTTCGTCACGTATGTGCCTGTCGGATTGTCAGGGTTGGCGATAAAGACTATCTTCGTCCTGTCCGTCACAGCGGCCTTCATCGCCTTCAGGTCGTGTTTGAGGCCTGCGGTGAGCGGAACGAACTTTATCCTCGCGTTCTGCACCTGCGAGACGATCTCGTAGATGAGGAACGTCGGCTTCGCCACTATGACCTCATCGCCTTCGTTGACGAACGTCCTGACGGCGAGGCATATGACCTCGTCGGAGCCGTTGCCGAATATGAGGGAACCTTCGCTCACGCCCAGGAACTTCGACATCTTCTTCCTGAGGTAGAAGCTCGACGCGTCAGGATACCTGTTTATATTGGCCAGGTTCTTCCGGACGGCGGCCAGCGCCTTCGGTGAAGGCCCCAGGCAGTTCTCGTTCGAGGCGAGCTTGATAACCTCTTTCAGGCCCAGTTCCCTCTGGACTTCCTCTATCGGCTTGCCGGGGACGTATTGTTTTACGCCCAGTATGTTCTTTCGAACTAGATTTTTCATAACTTATAAATGGGGACGGTTCTATTTTTCATTAATAAGAATGCGCGACTAATTTTGGGGAAGTCGAGAGAAAATTAGAACCGTCCCCATTTTCCTCACATTTTCCTCATTTTCCTTTTTAAACGCTGTCTCCCACGGGATACGATCCGAGCACCTTCAGGTATATCGACGAACTTCTCAACTCGTCGAGCGCCTTCCTGGCCTTCGCATCCTCGTGGTGGCCCTCAAGATCGACGAAGAAACAGTATTCCCAGGCGCGCATCTTCGAGGGCCTTGATTCTATCTTGGTCATGTTGATGCCGTGGCGCTTGAAAGGGACGAGCATGTCATGCAATGCGCCGGCCCTATCCTTCACGGAGAACATTATGGACGTCTTGTCCTTCTTCGTCGGGCGGGCCTCTATCCTGCCTATGACGAGGAACCTCGTGACGTTGTGGCTGGAGTCCTCGATAGAGCTGTATAGCGTCTTCAGGCCGTACTTCTTGGCCGCCAGCTCGCTCGCTATGCATGCTGCGCCCTTCTCTCTGGAGGCGATCTCAGCGGCTTTCGCCGTGCTCGAGACCTCTGCCAGCTCGACGCCGGGGAGGTTAGCTTCCAGCCAAAGGCGGCACTGGCCGAAGACCTGCGCCTTCGAATAGACCTTCCTTATCTTCGCCTTGTCGGCCTCTTTTGACAACAGGTTCTGCGATACCTCCAGGTAGATCTCGGAGCATATCTTCAGGTCTGAATCTATGAACATGTCGAGGGTGTGGCTGATGGCGCCGTCGATCGAATTCTCTATCGGCACGACGCCGTAGTCCGCCCTCTTCTTCTCGACCTCGCTGAAGACGTCGGTGATCGTCTCGCAGCCCGTATAATCGACGGAGGACCCGAACTTCTTCAGGCTCGCCAGGTGCGTGAATGTGAACTCGGGGCCGAGGTACGCTATCTTGAGCGGCCGCTCCAGCTGCAGGGAACCGGACATCACTTCCCTGAACACCGCCTTCAGCGACTCGTTCGGCATCGGGCCCTTATTGGCGGCCACCAGCTTGTCATAAACCGCCTTCTCCCGTTCCGGGACGTAGACAGGCTTGTTCGACCTCCTCTTGACCTTTCCCACGTCGAGGATTATCTTCGCGCGCTTGTTCAATAGCCCGACTATCCTGGCATCTATGGAATCAATTTCCTGCCGCAGATTTTTCAAGCCCATCAGTCGTCTCCTCTTTAACGATGCTTTCGGCGGCCTCGCCTTTGACCCCGGCCACGTCGGCACCTACGGTGCCTCCAGCGGCCGGTTCAACTGCCGGCGCGGCCCCTGAGTCAGTCTGTAATTTACCGGTCTCGGTATCTATGACCTCGCTCTTCTGGTTATCCTTCACGAAATCGAGGTCGGCCTCCTGGAACTCCTTCAGCTTCGGAAGCTCCTCGAGAGACCTCAGCCCGAAATGCTGCAAAAATTCGTTCGTCGTCCCGTAGAGTATCGGCCTGCCGGGAGCGTCCATCCTCCCCTTCGTCCTTATGAAACCCCTCTCCTCGAGCGTATGGATGACGCCGTCCACGCTGACGCCCCTTATCGCCTCTATGTCGCCCCTGGTGAGCGGCTGCTTATACGCGATGATCGCTAGCGTCTCAAGCGAGGGCCCTGTAAGCCTGTCGGGGCCCTTCTTGTATAAGGCCGCTATCCAGCGGCTGTATATGGGGTCTGTCAGCATCTGGAAACCGCCGGCGATCTCTTTTATATTGAAACTCCTGCCCGAGGCGGCGTAGTCCTTATTCAGTTCCTCTATGATGGCCCTCACCTCGGTCGGCTCGATATCCTTCACGACATCCCGCAGCGTCTCTATCGAGACCGGTTTATCGCCCACGAATAACAGCGCCTCTATTATCCTCTTCGATTCCTCTCTATCCACCCCGCACCTTCTTTCCTACCATCAAAATCAAATATCCTCTTGTTAAATAATTTCACCTTATATTTATCATCTTTTTTAAGAAGGTGCGGGGTTGCCTTTTAACCTTTATTTTCCGCCGCGGGCTTGATCGTCTCCGTGTTCCTGATTATCTCAATATCGCCGAAAGGCGCCACCTGCCTGACGATGATCTCCCGTATCTTTATCAATTCCAGTATGGCCAGGAATATCGTGATGACCTCGGTCTTGTTCCGCGCCGCCTTGAAGAGCTCCGTAAAGAAGATGGTCTTCTTGTCGCAGATCATATGGAGTATGTCGTGTATCTTTTCCGATACGGTGAACTCGTCCTTTATTATCTTATGGAAGGTCTCTTTCGGAATATCCTTCAGGACCTTCGTGAATGCCGTGATAAGGTCGAAGAGGCTCGCTTCGATGAACTCCTCTTCGGATGCCGGCAGGTCATCCATCTTTATGCCGGAGCCGACCCTCGGGAAGAAGTGTTTCTGGTGCGACTCCATCTGGCCCAGCGTCGAGGCCGCCTCTTTGAACTTCTTATATTCAAGGAGCCTCTTTACCAGCTCCGCCCTCGGATCCTCTTCTTCCTGCTCGGCCTCGGTCTGGTCCGGCGGCAGGAGCAGCCTCGACTTGATGTGAATGAGCGTCGCGGCCATGACGAGGAACTCGCCGGCGATCGTCAGGTCGAGAAGCTGCATCAGTTCGAGGTACTCGAGATACTGCTCGGTGATCCTGGCTATCGGGATATCGTATATGTCTAGCTCTTCCTTCTTTATGAGATAGAGCAGGAGGTCCAGGGGGCCTTCGAAGACTTCTAGCTTGACCTTATACGTCATTATCTTTACAGGCTCTCGCCGCTTGCATTAAACGAAGAAATTTACGAGCTTCTTGACCGTATCCATCGTCGCGGACGCCTCTCGGCGCGCGTTCTTTGCGCCGGCGCGCAACACGTCCTCTACATACGAATTAGTCAGCGAATTGCGCTTATCCCTTATCGGCCCGAGGTAGTCCGCCAGTATCTTGGCGAGGCTCTTCTTGCACTCGGTGCAGCCGACTAAAGCGCCTTCGCACCAATGCTTCACATTTGCCTGAACCTCCGGGGTCGAGAATATGGCATAGTAACTGAAGACGTTGCAGATATCCGGATGGCCCAAATCCTTCAGTTTTATGCGCTTGGCGTCGGTGATCATCTGGTTTACCTTCTTCTCTATCTCGTGGACAGAGTCGGTGAGCGAGATAAAATTGCCGTAGCTCTTCGACATCTTCCTGTTGTCCAGGCCCAACAGCTTAGGCGTCTTCGTCAATATCGGCTCCGGTTCGGGAAAGACCTCTTTTTTATACAATGTGTTGAACCGGCGGATTATCTCCCGTGTAAGTTCGAGGTGCGGCAGCTGGTCGACACCCACCGGCACTGCGTTCGCCTTGTAGAGCGCTATGTCGGCTGCCTGGAGGATCGGATAACCGAGGAAACCGTACGTCGTCAGGTCCCTGCCGGCCATCTCGCGCAGCTGTTCCTTATACGTCGGGCACCTCTCGACCCAGCCGAGCGGCGTTATGTCGGAGAATATCATCGCGAGCTCGAGATGCTCCGGCACATGCGACTGGACGAAGATGGTGGACTTGTCCGGATCGAGCCCCGCGGCGATGAAGTCCTTCGCCATCTCTATGGAGTTCTCGCGCATCCCCTTCGGGTCCGCATACTCGCTCATGAGCGCGTGCCAGTCGGCGACCATGTAGAAGCAGTGGTACTCGTCCTGCATCCTGACCCAGTTATTGAGGGCGCCGACAAGGTGGCCGAAGTGGAGCTTCCCCGTCGGCCTCATCCCGCTCAGTATGCGTTTCTTCATGATTTTTATCCTTCACCGCTTCAACTGAAATTTTTAGGGGTCCTGCCACAGCCTCGTTACTACATCAAAATACCCTCGGGTCCTGCCGCTCCGGAACCTTTTTCTTTGAAGGGCTGTGTCCCGTACTCTTGTGCGTCATGCTAGTCGATGGCGCTAACCCCACCCCGGACCGCCCTTTATTGCGAAAAAGTCTCCGGAGCGTCACCCACATGCGAATTTTGCCCCACAACTACACACCAAATCACAATCTATCCGAAATTTGACGCGTGATTAAAATTTTTATTAAATCACGCACCCATTTCAGTCAGTTAGTGATGCTATTTCTTCGGGTGCGCGATAAATGCGCTGTCAAAATTTTGCGGGTGGCGCGACTGAGCCTTTTTTCATACAAGAGGCGGTACGGGGTGGGGCTTATCACGCCCTGCCGGTGCTGCATTCTAGAGTTTAAGCTACGCGCAAGAGTCGGACACAGCCTCTTATGGAACAAAAGGCTCGGTCGCGACAGGACCCGCAAAATTTTCCTATCGCCGCGGTGAATCGAGTCTTCTGGCGACCTTTTCGATCTGGTACAGGTCTATCAGGTCGCCCGTCTTTATGTCATCGTGTCCGGCGAGGCCGATGCCGCATTCTATCCCTTCGGTCACCTCGCGCACGTCGTCCTTGAATCTTTTCAGGGAGGCGATTTTGCCTTCGTATATGACCTGCTTGTCTCGGACGAGCTTCGCCAGGCCGTTGCGGACTATCTTACCCTTCATGACCTGGCTGCCGGCGATCGTCCCGACCTTCGTGACCCTGAAGACCTGCTTCACCAGGGCCCTGCCGACAAAGACCTCTTTGGAGACAGGCTCGAGCAGCCCTTCCATGGCAGCCCTGACATCCTCTATCGCCTCGTATATGATCCCGTAGTTCTTTATCTCGATCCCTTCTTTGGCCGCAAGCTCTGAGGCACCCTCATCCACCTTCACGCTGAACCCTATCACGACGGCGTTAGATGCGACCGCAAGCATTACGTCTGACTCGTTGACGTTGCCGACGTCGGCATGGATTATGTTGACCTTGACGTCCTTGGTGCTCAACTCCATCAGAGAGGCCTTGATCGCCTCGACCGAGCCCTGCACGTCCCCTTTCAGGAGGATCGCGAGCTCCTTCGCCACGCCTTCCTTAAGCTGTTTATAGAAGTCTTCGAGCGTCACCCTCTGCGACATCTTGAGCCGCCTGGTCCGCGCCTCGTCCTGCTTCAGCATGGAGAGAGTCCGTGCCTTCTTCTCGTCCTTGACGGCGAAGAACTCCTCGCCTGCCATCGGGACTCCCGAAAGCCCCAGGATACTGACAGGCTTTGACGGGCCGGCCTCGTCCACGCGCTTGCCGGCGTGATCTATCATGGCCTTTATCCTGCCATAATGCAGGCCCGTCAACAATATGTCGCCGGCGCGCAGAGTGCCGTTCTTGACGAGCACGGTGGCGACCGGCCCCTGGCCGCTCGAGAGCTTGCCCTCTATGACTACGCCTCTGGCCCTGAGGTGCGGATTCGCTTTAAGCTCCAGAAGCTCCGCCTCAAGGAGTAGCATCTCCAGGAGACGGTCGACTCCTTCGCCGGTCTTCGCCGAGACCGGGAGCGCGATCGTCTTGCCTCCCCACTCTTCCGGCGACAGGCCTATCTGCGAAAGCTGCCCTTTCAGCTTCTCTAAGTTCGCGCTCGGCAGGTCGCACTTGTTCATGGCGACCACTATCGTGACGCCCGCGGCCCTCGCGTGATCGAGCGCCTCTTTGGTCTGAGGCATGACGCCGTCATCGGCTGCCACGACGAGCACGACGATATCCGTGGCGTTGGCGCCGCGCGCCCTCATCGCCGTGAATGCCTCGTGGCCCGGCGTGTCGAGGAACGTGACGGAGCCGTTCTTTACCTTCACTTCGTAAGCGCCTATATGCTGGGTGATGCCGCCCTTCTCCTTATCCGCCACGCGCGTCTTCCGTATAAAGTCCAGGAGGCTCGTCTTGCCGTGGTCGACGTGGCCCATGAAGGTGACGACGGGCGGCCTGATGGTCAGGTGCCTTATATCCTGTTTCGATTCAAGCTCGGTATGCTCTTTCGCGACCTGGTCTTCGAGCTTCGGCGGCTTCTTCAGTTCTATGTTGCGCTTTTTCAGCAGATCTTTGACGAGCTCTTCGCCGAGGCTCTGGTTTATTGTGGCAAATACATTCTTTGCCATGAGCTCGAGTATCAGCTCGTTCGGCTTGACCCCTATCTTCACAGCGAACTCTTTCAATGCAATAGGCAGGTCCAGCTCCAGCGTCTTGGGAGCCGGCGGTTCTTCGAATTTTATCTCCTCCATAATAACCGGTTCGGGCTTGGCGATTGGTTCGGGCTTGGCTTGCAGCGGTACTGGTTTAGTCTCGACCTGCCTCATCTCTGGCTCCGGCAGACGCACCTTCGGTGCAGTCTTCGGCGCGGGTTTTGGCTCAACCTTCGGCACGGGTTTAACTTCAACCTTAGGCGCGGGTTTTGGCTCAACCCTAGGCACGGGCTTAACCTCAACCTTCGGTGCAGCCTTCGGCACCGGTTTCGGCTCGATCTTCGGCGCAGCCACTTTAAGTTCCGGCCTTGGCTCGATCTTCGGCGCAGCTTTGACCGCGCCCTTAGCCTTCGGCTTGGCCGCTTGCTTCACCTCTGACTCGGGCAAACGTGCCTTCGGCACAGCCTTCTTCGGAGGAGACGGCTTCTTTGCCTTTACTACGGGCTTCTTCTCCTTGACCTCTTTTTCTTTCTTCGCCTTCTTTATCATCGTATCTTTCTTTTTCGGATCGTTTACAAGCTCTTTGCCGACTTCAGTATCTTCTCAGCAGTCTTTTCGCCGATCCCATCCAGCTTTGTTAGGTCCTCCACGGACAGGCCCTGCAGTTTCGCGACCGTATCATAACCCGCCGCTATCAGGGCCTTTTCGACCTTCGGGCCTACGCCTTTTATGTCGGTGAGCCCGGCCTCTTTTTGGGCCTCTTTTTTGGCCTTCTTCCGGGCTCCCTTTTCCGCAGCTTTAGCCTCAGCGGCCTTGCCTTTGACCCTGGCCACGTCGGCACCTTCGGTGTCTCCAGCGGCCTCTGCCGGGGCTTCTCCTTCGGCCGGAGCGGCTGCCGTCATGGCCCCGAACGCTTCTTTGGCCTTCTCCTGCTTGCCGCGTATATCCATCTCCCAGCCTATCAGCTTGGAAGCAAGCCTTATATTCTGGCCGTGTTTGCCTATGCCTATGGAGAGCTGGTCGTCGGCAACTATGACCTCTATCTTCTTATGCGCCTTGTCTATCTTCAACTCGCTTATCTCGGCCGGGCTGAGGGAAGCCTTGACGTATTCCTTCAGATCGTCCGACCACCGGATGATGTCGACGCGCTCGCCCTGCAGCTCCCTGACGATATCCTTGACGCGCGATCCCCTCATGCCGACGCATGCGCCTACGGCATCCACCTTTTCGTCCTTAGACAAGACGGCTATCTTCGTCCTCTCGCCCGCCTCCCTGGCGATCGCCCTTATCTCGACGATCCCTTCCGCTATCTCCGGCACCTCTATCTCGAATAACTTCTTCACGAACTGGGCGTCTGACCTCGAGAGTATGATCTGCGGGCCATGAGATGTCTTGCTCACCTCCAGGATGTAGGCGCGGACCCTGTCACCCTGCTTGTAGCGGTCCTTCGGGCATTGCTGCGAACGCGGCAGCACCGCTTCGGTCTTGCCGAGGTCAAGTATGATATCGCCCTTCTCGAACCTGTGAACTGTGCCGTTAGTGATCGTCCCGACCCTTTTCTGATAGTCGTCGAAGACGATGTCGCGCTCGGCCTCGCGTATCTTCTGTATGATGACCTGCTTCGCCGTCTGTGCGGCGATCCTGCCGAACTCCGCGGATTTGATAACCTTGCCCTCGCTCATTATCTTCATCTCGCCGGTGGCGCGGTCTATCTCGGCGGTCACCTCCGCCTCTTTATTGCCTAGTATCTTCTTCGCGGCGCTGGCCAGCGCAGACTCTATCGCCTTGAAGAGGAACTCCTTGTCGATCCCCTTCTCGCGCTCTATATGCTCAAGTGCTGTCAACAGCTCTTCGTTCATTGTATCTCCTCGCTTAAAACTTTATATTCAGCCGGGCAAGCGCTATCGACGTTCTCGGTATCACGATGCTCACGCCGCCCGATTCGATGACGATCTTATCCTTATCCATGCCTACGAACCTGCCTTCGTGCGTCTTCCGGCCGTCCACCGGAGCGTATGTCGTCACCTCAAGGTCCTTGCCCAGGGCGCGCTCAAAGTCCCTGTCGGTCTTGATCGGCCTGTCGAGGCCCGGCGAGGAGACCTCAAGGAGGTAATGCTCGCCTATGACCTCTTCCTTATCCAATAACTCGCCAAGGTATTTGTTCAGGTCCTCGCATTCGGCTATCTTTATCCCTTCGGGCGTGTCGACAAGGAGCCTCAGTGTCATCCCGCCCTGCTCGCGCCTGTAGGTTATCTCGACCAGATCAACACCGTTCTCGGAAAGATACGGCGCCACCAGCTCTTTAATCTGTTCAGTTATATCGATCTGCATATCCATCGCATCCTGCTCCCTGACTCGCCTATCTTGAAATTTGACAAAAAAAAGTGGGTCGTCTATCTTAACCCACTTTCCCTCCTTCAAGAAAAGTATGTATATCTTATACTATAATAAGGTGATTATGTCAAGATATTTTTACCCTCTTAATCTCCTTTATGCCAGTCCTCCGGACTACCGTTAGAGCCGCTCTTTCATCCTGCCCTATCTGCCGGATAAGGTCTTCCTTGGTGCGGAATTTCCTCTCCCGGCGTATCTTCCTGAGGAAGAAGACCTCCAGGTCATGGCCGTATATCCTCTCCCGGAAGCCGAATATATGGACCTCTATAGCCGGTTCGCGGTCCCTTGGAGCGTAGAAGGTCGGCCTGACGCCTATGTTCAGGACGCCTTTGAAGAGCCTCTTCCCGTGCCTGACCAGGACCGCGTAGACGCCGCTTGGCGGGATCACTTCGTGGTGCGGGTTCAGGTTCGCAGTAGGATATCCGAGTTCCCTCGCGAGGTTAGCGCCGCTCACCACAGTCCCGAGGACAGACACAGGCCTCGCCAGGAACTTTGCGGCCTCGCTCAGCCGGCCAGCCGTGATAAGCTTCCTTATAAGGCTGGAGCTTATCTTCTTTCTGTCTATCTTTACTGATCGGACTACCGCTACCTTAAAGCCGAACCGCTTGCCCAGCTTCTTCAACTCTTGCGGGCCTGCGCCGGCGCCTTTGCCAAAATAGAAATTATCGCCGACATAGGCCTCTTTCGCCCCGGCGTGCGAGGCGAGGATATCTTTGGCGAAGGCCTCGGATGTGAGGGCCGCGAGGGCCTTCGTAAAATTCAATACCACCAGATAATCCGGGGAGAGCGCCTCGATGAGCCGTATCCTGTGATCGAGCGATATGAGACTCGGGACGCCGGACGATCTTCTCAATACCTTTGCCGGATGCGGCTCGAATGTGATGACGACGCTCTTCAATCCAGCGGCCCGGCCGCGGGCAACGGCCCTCCGGATAACCTTGACGTGGCCGGCATGGACGCCGTCGAATACGCCGATGGTGACTACAGAGCTCTTCGGCGCAAGATGCAATTCATGCAGGCCCCGCAATACCTTCATGGATAGATGAGCCTCCCCAATAAGGCCTGGCTATCGAGGCTCTTCAGTTCGTCGAGGGCAATGGCCTGGCCGACGGTAAAAGCGCCGGAGCGCGTCCGCACGAGGCGCGATAAGTAGCCGCCGCATCCGAGAGTTTCACCTATATCGACGCACAGCTGGCGTATGTATGTACCCTTCGAGCAAGTGACCCGGAAAGATACTGAAGGCAGGGCGATCGAGCTGATATCGAGCCGCTTTATGACGACCTTCCGCGGCTTCACATCTATTGAAATGCCCTTCCTGGCCAGCTCGTAGAGTTTCTTTCCTTTGAATTTGACCGCAGAGTACATGGGAGGCGACTGCTCTATCTCGCCGGTGAATGCGCTGAAGGCCTTCTCGATCTCGGACGGGCTGAAAGAAGCGGTCGTGCCGGAAGGCGCGATTTTCCCCCACGCGTCACCGGTATCGGAGCGGCCGCCGAGCGTGAGCGTCGCGTCGTACTCTTTATCGTCGGAGATGAAGGAATTGGAGGACTTGGTAAGCTTTCCGATGAGCATGACGAGGACGCCTGTGGCCATCGGGTCGAGGGTCCCGGCGTGGCCGACTTTTTTGAGCCCGAAACGGCGCCGCACCAAATCGACGACGTCGTGGCTCGTCATCCCCTGGGGCTTATCTACAACTAATATCCCGTCCATAGGTCTTCACTAAAATTTTTATGGGTTATGTCGCTACTGTGGCAAAAATTTCCCGCGGGTCCTGCCGCTCCTACGCCTTTTTCTTTGAAGGGCTGTGTCCGACTCTTGCGCGTCACTCAAACACTTGAACGCAACACCGGCAGGGCGTGATAAGCCCCACCCCGTACCGCCCTTTATTGCGAAAAAGGCTTAAGGAGCGTCACCCGCGCGCGGATTTTTGCCCAGCCCTACTGTGTCACCCGTAAAAATTTTTTCTCATCGCCAAAGAAAATTTTTCGCACCCAGGGGGTGGCGCGGACCGCCGGGGCGGGGTTGGAGCGGACGTTAAAAATTTTGATACCTTATGCCGATATAGAAAAGGCCGGACAAACTTGTCCATAGCCTTACGTGTGGTCATGGTTGGCCGGCCTATCAAAATTTTTCGTAGTGAGCGAAGATGGCCAATCTGAGCGAACGTCCGCGAAAGCCCCGCCCCGGCGGTCCGACAGCCGCTGAAGCGAAAAATTTTCAGTGGCGCGCCCGGATCTCTTCGACCTTACTCAGGACCCTCTGCTCGACTTCAGCGAGCGAGCCCGTCAGCGTGCAGCCGGAGGCCTTCGTGTGGCCGCCGCCGCCGAAATAAGCGGCTATCCCGTTCACGTCGACATCGCCCTTTGAGCGGAAGCTGATGTTTATCTTGTTGGGGTCCTTCATGTCCTCTTTGAAGACGATGGCGATCTTAACTCCTCCTATCGAGCGGGCGTAGTTGATGAAGCCTTCCGACTTGGCGATATCGGCACCGGTCTCCTTGACCATCTCTCTCGTCATCTCGAGATACGCCACGTCGCCCGCCCTGTTGAGCTTTAGCGTCGAGAGGACGAGACCCAGGAAGCGTATGTCCTCCATCGTCCGGCGCTCGTAGACGCTCTCTGAGACCATGGCAGGGTCGAGGCCGTACCCGAGCAGCTCGCCCGCTATGTCGTGTGTCATGCGGGAGGTGTTGTCGTAATTGAAGTTGCCCGTATCGGTAAGGATGGCGATGTAGAGGCAGAGCGCCACCTCCCTGGTGAGCGGGATCTCCATCTCCTTAAATAGCCTGTAGACCATCTCGCCAGTGGAACTCGCGTTCGGGTCGACCCAGTTGACATCGCCGAACTTCTCGCTAGATATGTGGTGGTCTATGTTTATTATCGGCTTGCCTTTGGGTATCAGGTCCTTGACGCCGCCTATCCTCTTCAGCGTCGGGCAGTCCAGGATGAGGACCGCGTCGAACTCCACTTTCTTCTTGAGGTCCGTCGATATCTCGTCCGCTTTCGGCAGAAATTTATAATGTTCCGGAACGCGGTCGTGGTTCACTATGACGGCCGTCTTGCCCATCATGCCGAGCATCTCCTTCATGGCAAGCTGGCTGCACAGGGAATCGCCCTCCGGGTTCACGTGGGCGGTCACAAGGAAGCGCTTATGCCTTTTGATCGCCTCTATCACCTTCTGCATCACGCTTCTCCTTCTTTATCTGCTCCAGTATGTCGTGTATCTTTCTCGTATGCTCGTAAGACTCGTCTATTTTGAACTCGATGTCCGGCATGAATTTTAACTTTACCCTGTCCGAAAGAAGGCCCTTTATATACCCCTTCGCGCTGGTAAGGCCCTTCAAGGCAAGCTTCTTATTCTTCTCCTCGCCGAGCACGCTGAAGAAGACTCTGGCGTACCGCAGGTCCTTCGTAAGCTCCACCGACGTTATCGTAAGGAATCCGAGCCGCGGGTCTTTTATCTCGTTCTGGACTATCCGCGATATCTCCTGCCGCAACGCTTCCTGCACCCGTTCCGCTCTTGCTGAACTCATCTTGTTTTCTCCGTTCAACTGCCGGCGACTTGCCTCTTCACGTAATCGAGCTCGTCCTTGCCCGTCCTGAGTTTGCCGTCGATCTTATTGTATAGAACCTTGTCGAGTATCTCTTTGAACTTCGGCGAAGGTTTCAGGCCGAGCGCCTTTATGTCGTCGCCTTTCACTCTTATGCGCGTACCGTTATACTTGCGAAAGAAATCTCTTATCCTCGATCTGATCAGCTTCGACCTTGCCGCTGAACCGGCCGTCGCGGCCTTGGCCATGACGAGCAGTATCACCTCGAACGAAAGCGGCTCCAAGAGCCTGTATATCCTGCTCGGCGCCATGCTGCCCTTTGCAGCCAGCGCTTTCAATACCATACCCGAGTGGCTCTTGTATGAGAGTGTCCTGATGGTATCAGAGCCGCGAAAGACAAATCTGGAGCATATTGAGGAGACGGTATTATAGCTCAAATCATCAAATAATGCCATAAGGTATATGAGCCACCTGTCGACTGCGCGTTTCTTGAGGCGCGTGCGCAGCGACCGGTCGTACCAGGCCACGGTCTCGTCTATGGAGCCGTACAGCCGTATGAGGTCGCTGTCGAGCTTAAGCTCCGGATGTATGAAACGCAGCTCTTCCAGCTCAGCCATGCGTTTCAGCGCCTTCAGCGGCTGGGCTTCCTGCAGTATCAGGATCAGCTCGTCGCGTATCCTCTGGGGCTCTACCTTTTCGAACATCGACTGTTCTAAGGCGTTCTTGATGAGCTCCTCGGTGTGGTGGTCTATCGCGAATCCGAAACGCGACTCGAACCGGACGGCCCTGAATATCCTCGTCGGGTCATCTATGAAAGAACCGTCATGGAGGACCTTTATCCTGCCGTGCGAGAGGTCGCGGAAGCCCGCGAAGAAGTCGATGAGCTGGCCGAAAGACTCCTTATTTATACTGAGCGCCATCGCGTTCATCGTGAAGTCGCGGCGGATGAGGTCGTCCTTCAGCGAGCTGAATTCCACCGTAGGCAGCGCCGCAGGTTTTTCATAAACCTCTTTTCTGGCCGTCGCAAGGTCTATCTTCAGCTTCTCCCTGGTGTAGAGCGAGCAGGTGCCGAACTTCCTGTGGATGACGATGCTGGCCTTCAGCTCTTTCGCCAGCGCATTGCCGAGCTTTATCGCCTCTCCTTCCACTACGATGTCGAGGTCGAGGTTTTTCTTGCCCAGGAGGAGGTCCCTCACCATGCCTCCGACGACGAACGCCGCGTACCCTGCCGAGTTGGCGACCTTGCCTATCTTTTTTAGAAGGCGCACGATATCCTTCGGCAGGAGCCTCGACATCTTCTTCGAAAGGTTCAGGACGAAGCTCTTCTTCATCCTGTGCGGCCGCATGAAGAGGCTGTCGTGGACGTTGCGCAATACGTCCGTCCTGTTTATCACGCCGACTATCTTTTTGTCTTTGATGACCGGTATGACCCCGGCATCTTTTTCCGAGACTATCTTCTGTATCGCGTAGAGAGGCGTCTCCGGCCTTACCGTGACGACTTTGCGCATCATGTACCCTTTGACGCGGCCGTGGCCTAGACCTGCCTTGACCGCCTTGTTCAGCCCGACGAGCGTGATGATGCCGGCGATCCTGCCCCTCGCGACGACGGCCATGCCTCCGAGCTTCTCCTTAAGCAGCAGTTTTCTCACATCGTCTATCTTATCATTAACATCGGCGGTCTTTATCTCCTTCGACATTATATCTTCGGCCGAGACCGTCACCTTGATACTACCTTTAAGTGTTTCCACGAGTCGCCTCTTTACCGCGTTTGCGTCCTCATCGTGGACCTTCGCGGAAGCAGCGCCGGGATGGCCGCCGCCGCCGAAGTGCGCGAGGACCTTGTTGACATCCAGCGATGGGACCTTAGAGCGCGCTATGATATCGACCCTCTTGTGGGGCGTCTTTATCAAAACGAAGAGGGCCGGTATATTCTCTATCTCCATCAGTTTATGTATGAGCACGCCGAGCTCGCCGACATAGCTGGCGCCGTCGAGTTCTATGAACGATACGTGCACGCCTCTTATCGTCATCCGCCCGGTCGAGTTCATGAGCCTGGTGAGAAGCGAAAGCTCGCTTTCGCTCAGCTCCCTGTTGAGGTAGCTCGATACTACCTCGAGGCTCGCGCCATGCGTGAGAAGGAAACTCACCATGTCGACATCGAGCGCGGTCGTCGTCCTGTAGGTGAGCGAGCCGGTCTCTTCGTAGATTCCTATTAGCATGAGAGTGGCTTCGATGTAAGAGAGCTTTATCTTCTTCTTCTTTATGATCTCTGCGAGTATCGAGACGGTGGCGCCTACCTCCTCGTAGACATCGAGGTCGGCGACGACATCGCCCTTCATCCTCGGGTGGTGGTCGTAGATGTGGACCTCGACGCCTTTGTCGACGAGTCCTGCAGCCACGCCTATCCTCGAGGCGTGGCGCGTATCTACGAGGATGAGCCGGCTGACGTCGTCGAGCCTGCACTCCTTCTCCGTCTCGACGACGACCTGTTCGCCTGCCAGTGACAGGAACTCCTGCACCGCCTCCTCCTGCGAACCCGGGAGGAGGAGCCGCGAATCGGGGTAAAGCTTCTTCGCCGCGACGAGAGAGCCGAGCGCGTCAAAGTCTGCGTTAGTGTGTGTCGTTATCAGGTCCATAGAGCCTTGCCGCCTTACTTAGAGTGAAAAAGCGTCATGTATTTGCATCTTCTGCAGGTGCAGAATATGAAAGTCATCGGGATCCTCGAGAGGAAGTCTATCCTTATCCTCTGCGGCAATATCTTTATGAAGTCGACATGCCCCGTCTTATCGACATTGTTCGATCCGCACGCAGGGCATACGAAAGACCTGGCGATCTGGGCTCTCTTATCGACGTCGAACCAGCCGTCGCCGCTGAAGCTCAGGATGATCTCATACAGTTCCACCAGGCCGCATCGCTTGCACCATCTGGCCAGGATATCGCCGTAAAACTCTTTCGCCCCTGAGCCTATAAGCGGCGTGATTATCTCTGCTTCCGCCGACTCTCCATGGCAGTTCAGGCACTTGAACGGTGCCAGTTCCGGTAACTTATACTTGGACCTGCCGGCAGGCCTTTCAGGAGCCTTTTCGCCGGATACGACGTAATAGTTATACCACTGCGCCAGATTGCAGCCTTTGCAGGTCAGGACCTCGAACTTGTCCTCGCCGCGGCGCTTCGACTCTTCGTCGAGCGTCGCGGCAACGACCACACTCTCGTCGAATGCGCCGCCGTGGCACTTAAGACACTTATTCTTAACTATCACTTTACCAGCCTGTTCTTGCCGGTTTTGAGCTTGTCCGGACATGCCTCTTTCCTAATCCTATCTGTTCAGGTCAAAATGTATTTCGCGCGGAAGCGGTTCGTTCCCCGGAAATGCCCTTGTCTGGCAGCGTTGGCCTTGCGATACGGCATGTGCCGTCACTACAGCCGGGGCAGCCATCCCGCGCCTTCCGTTAAGGACCCGCTTCAGCGGCGTCGTGCCGACATATTCGCCGTTCCAGTCTATCTTAGCCCCCGCCGGATCGGACGTGACGTCGATCGTATACTCTTTATAGACGTAATTGAACCCCTCGCTCATGCAGCTGTTATCCATGACATTCATCGTGCCGCATCCGGAAATTAACACAGCCAAACAACAGACAAACAATGCCCTCTTCATGCCGCCCTCCTTATATTTATGGCAAAAATTTCCCGCGGGTCCTGCCGCTCTCCCATTGAAATTATTACGGGTCCTGCCACTCCCTCGCCTTTATTTCTATAAGAGGCTGTGTCCGACTCTTGCGCGTCACTTTAACTCTAGAATGCAACACCGGCAGAACGTGACAATCCCCACCCCGTACCGCCTCTTCCATGAAAAAAGGCTCGGGAGTGCCACCCGTAATAATTTCCTATTCGCTCGCCCCTAGTAAAATTTTTCGTTCACTAAGTGGCGGAACCTTTGCGGCCGCCTTCTTGCGGGCGAAAAATTTTACATCCACCTTACGCCCTCGGGTGGAACTGTTTGTGGATCGACTTCAGCCGCTCCTTGTTGATATGCGTATAAAATTGCGTCGTCGAGATGTCGGCATGGCCGAGCATCTCCTGAACGACGCGAAGATCCGCCCCGCGCTCAAGTAAATGCGTCGCGAAGCTGTGGCGCAGAGTATGCGGCGTTATCCCCTTCTTGATGCGGGCGAGCTTCGCATTCTTCTTTATCATCTTCCAGAACGATACGCGGGAGACTTTCCTCCCGAGCCGCGAGAGGAAGAGATGCGAGTCCTGGCCGCCCTTCTTCTGCAGCTTTGGCCTCACCTTCGCCGCATAGCGCTCGACCGCCTCTTTCGCGGCCTTGCCTATAGGGACTATCCGTTCCTTATCACCCTTGCCCCTGCACTTTATGAACCCGACATCGAGGTTGAGCCCGTCCATCGAAAGCTCGACGAGCTCGGAGACGCGCATCCCGGTCGCGTACATGAGCTCGAGCGCCGCCTTGTCGCGGATGCCAATCCAGTCGCGAAGATCCGGCGCCGTCAAAAGCTTGTCGACCTCGGATGCGCCGAGGACGTTCGGCAGGGGACGTATCAGTTTCGGCGATTCCATGACGCCCGCCACGTCTTCCTTCGCGAGCTTTTCCTGGACTAAAAACCTGTAGAACATCTTTATCGCCACGAGGGCCCTTGAGATGGAGTTCGAGGATATCCCCTTCTCCTTCAGGCGGAGAAGGTAGTTCATGATATCCTGCCGCGTGACCTTATCGACGTCATCTATAGCATTAGTCGCCAGGTGCTCTATGAAATGGACGAGGTCCGTCCTGTACGAGGATATCGTGTTCTTGCTCAATCCCCGCTCTATTGAAAGATAGCTTACGAACTCTTCCAGCAATGCTTTCATAGCTTTATGTAAAAAACGGGTTCGACCGTTTCTCCTCTCCTATCGTCGACTGCGGGCCGTGGCCCGGATAGATCCTGATATCATCATCCAGCTTAAAAAGCTTCCCTGTTATCGACTTCATCAAAAGGTCCATATCCCCGTGCGGCAGATCGGTCCTGCCTATACCTCCGGCGAAGAGCGCGTCTCCCGTGAATACTGCGCCGTCGACATGAACCGATATCGAACCAGGGCTGTGGCCGGGCGTATGGAGTATCTCAAGCTCAAGCTTCCCGAGCTTTATGACATCGCCATCCTCCAGAAGCCTCGAGGCCTTCGGCGACTTTATGCCGAAGATGAACATCTTTGACAGGTTCAAGGCCGGGTCTGCCAGGAAATCGGCGTCGAGGGAGTGGATATAGATCGGCGTGCTGAATTGGCTATTTGCCGCTATGTGGTCTCCGTGGCCGTGCGTATTTATTATGAATCTGAGATTCATCCTGTTCCTGCGGAGATAATCCTTTATCTTTGCCGGGTCGCCGCCCGGATCTATGATACAGGCCTCTCCGCTAGCCTTATCGGCGACCACATAACAATTGGTCCCGAGCGACCCGACTACGAATCCCTTTACGACAAGATCTTCTTTCATGAAAAGCTACTTCGCCTCTTCCTGCGCGGCTGGTGCGATGACAGCGGCCGGGGCGGCCTTGTCTTCAACCCTAGCCACGTCGGCGCCTACGGCGCCTCCAGCGGCCTCATCTTCAAAACTCTTCTTTATATAGTTCTTCACCTTCGATATGCAGAAGTCGTTCTTTATAAGACGGTCCTCGCGATCGAGCGTCGTCAGCACGAAGTTCCTGTTGTATTGCGACAGCTCCTCCTTGACTATAACATCGCGCACTTCTTCGTACCTGCGTATATGCTTGGCGAGCTCATCACCTTTCTCCGGGACGAGGATGTTGCGCATATCGTTCGCCTGTCCTATAAGCTGTTCGATGCACATCGAGTCTTTCTTGTGGTTATCGCCGAGGTCCTGCAGGATCTCCGAAGACCACGACTGCCAGTATGCGAAATGCTTCTCGTATAGCTCCGGCGTGGGCTTATTCTCATACTTCTTCTCCTGGAATATGCGCGGCGCCTTCACCACCTTCTTCTTACGCGTAAACTTCCTCTGGACAGCATCGCAGCCGGTGAGGCTCACAACAACAGCGATTACAACTGCAACCGAAAGCAATCTCTTCATCTTCTCCTCCTTTACGATATCAACCTCATGAACTCTTCTTCCGTGACTACCTTCACCCCCAGGGCTTTCGCCTTATTCAGCTTCGAACCGGGCTCGTCCCCGCAGACGAGCATGTCGGTATTCTCACTGACACTCGACGAAGCGTTCCCGCCGAGCTTACGCACCAGTTCCTCCGCGGCAGAGCGACTCAGGCCCTTAAGACTGCCCGTGATGACTATCGTCTTACCCTCCAGTTTCTTCGCCGCAGGTCTCGTCCTCGGCTGCGACATGCGCACGCCGCCAGACTCCAGTTTCTCCAGTATCTTCAGGTTCTCTTTGTTGCGGAAGAAATTATATATCGACTCCGCCACGACTACACCTATTTCGTGTATCGACATCAGTTCCTCGACGCCGGCGTCCCTTAGCTTACCTATAGAGCCGAAATGGTCTGCAAGGATCCAGCCGGAGCGCTCGCCTACATGGCGTATGCCGAGGCCGTAGATGAGGCGGTTAAGGTCGTTGGACTTAGATCTCTCTATGGCGTCTATCAGGTTCTGGCCGCTCTTCTCGGCCATCCTCTCCAGGGTCTTCACTTCGTCAAGCTTAAGGCGGTAGATGTCGCCGTAGTCCTTTATGAGGCCCTTGTCGACGAGCTGATCCACTATCGCATCCCCCATGCCTTCTATGTCCATGGCGCTACGTGACGCAAAGTGGAGGGCCGCTTCCTTTATCTGCGCCTGGCACCCGACGTTCTCGCATCTCAATGCGACCTCATCCGGAGAGCGCACGAGCTTCGAGCCGCAGACCGGGCATTTTGAGGGTACGTGGAATGCCTTCTCCCTGCCGGTCCTCTTCTCTTTCGCGACGCTCAGGACCTTCGGTATTATCTCGCCCGACTTCTCGACATAGACCTTGTCGCCGATCTTCACGTCGAGCCTCTCGATCTCGTCGAAGTTGTGGAGCGTGGCGCGGGATACGGTCGTGCCTGACAGGTGGACCGGTTTCAATAGCGCCACCGGCGTTATGGCGCCGGTCCTTCCTACCTGGACTATGATATCCTCGACCTCGGTCAGGGCCCTCTCAGCCGGGAATTTGTACGCGATCGCCCACCGCGGGCTCTTTGAGGTGAAGCCGAGCTTCTCCTGCTCGCTTAGGCTGTTCACCTTGAGGACCATGCCGTCCACGTCAAACTCCAGGCCGTCCCGCTTCGGCTCCCAGGAATTGCAATAAGCTATCACTTCGTCGATCGTGGCACATAGCTTGTAATGGGGGTTCACCCTGAATCCGGCCGACTTCAGATATTCGAGGACCTCGGCATGCGTTTTGAAACTCGCCCCTTCACAGTGGCCCATGCCCCACACAAAGATATTGAGGTGCCGCTTCGCGACGATCTTAGGGTCGAGCAGTTTGAGGGAGCCGGCGGCTGCGTTCCTCGGATTGGCGAAGGGCTCTTCGTCTGCCTTCTTCTTGCTGTTTATCTCCTCGAGGGCCTTTTTGGTCATGTAGACCTCTCCCCGGACCTCGATCGTCTTCGGCGGCTTACCCGCATCAGCGCTAAAATACATCGGTATGGAGCGTATCGTCCTTAGGTTATTCGTCACATCGTCACCTTTCACGCCGTCGCCCCTGGTCGCGCCGCGGACCCATGCGCCAGATTCGTAAACGAGCGACGTGCTTACGCCGTCAAACTTCAACTCTACCACATACTCCACTGTCTGGCCCTTCAGGTTCTTCTTCACCCGCTCGTCAAAATCGCGCATCTCCCCAGCCGAGTAGGTGTTGTCGAGGCTCGTCATCGGCGCGAGGTGCTTCACCACAGGGAAGGATTTCACCGGTTCGCCGCCTACCCTCTGCGTAGGCGAATCCGGCGTAACGAGCTCCGGATGCTCTTCCTCAAGGTCTTTCAGCCTCCTGTAGAGCCGGTCATATTCGCGGTCGGAGACCGCGGGCTTATCGAGGATGTAATAACGACGGTCGTGGCCCTTTATCTCCTCGCGTAATCTCTCTATCTCTCTCCTGGCGTCTTTCGTATTCATCGTCATCTCCCCTCGATAAGTCTCGATGCCAGCCATTCGGGCAGGCCGGCTTTCAGTATCTTCTTGCGGGCCGCGTCTATATCGTAAGCGACCCTCTTTATCTCGATCGTCATGCTTCGGTCGTCATATATCACGTATGAGGCTCTCGGGTCGCCGTCGCGCGGCTGACCTACGCTGCCGGCATTTATCAGATATTTCTTATCGGCCTCGATATGGACCTTCGGCCCCCTCGTATAGGCGACCTCACCCTCATTAAAAAAGTAGACGCCGGCAACGTGCGTATGCCCCACGAAACAGAGCTGCGTCCTTGAAAGCCTGAGTGTCGTATCGGCGTCAGAGGCGTCCAGTACGTACTGGAACCTCGCCGGGTTCTCGAGGGAACCGTGGACGAGCGTGAGCTTGCCCGTTTCGCAGAACAGGCGGAACGACTTAAGATAATCGAGTTCTTCCTTGCCCAGCAGTTGCCTCGTCCACTCGACTGCGGCGACGGCATATTCGTTGAAATATTCCATGTCCAAAAGTTCCAGAACGCCCCACTCGTGATTGCCCGCTATAAGGACGCTCGGTTTGAGCAGCCTCAAGCCCGTGATGCATGCATGCGGGTCGGCGCCGTAGCCGACGGCGTCGCCGAGGAATAGATGCTCGTCTATGCGCTCTTTTGAGAATGCGCTCGTCACAGCCTCGAACGCTTCCCAGTTCCCGTGCACATCAGAAAATATGCAGTACCGCATGAGTTATTCGAACCTTATGTCAAAATCTTCGAATCCGCCGTCCGCTTTGCCCCATTCTATATCAGCGTTGCGGATATACGTTTTGAAGATGGAGCCCATCTTAGTCAAGAACTCTTTAATGGCCTCTTCGGCTCCTTCGCAGACGATCTCGACCCGGCCGTCGGGCAGATTCTTCACCCACCCCTTCAGCCCCAGCGAATTTGCCGCGCGTTCGGCCGAGAACCTGAAGCCTACGCCCTGGACCCATCCGTCATATACCGCGCGCACTCTCTTATCCATCTCTGCACCTTACTCGGCACTGAGCGACTTCATGAATCCTGGAGGCGGCGTGACGCCCATAGCCTTAAGCCGTTTCACATGTTGCCTGGCTTTATCGTAATCCTTGCGTTCATAATAGAATATCGCCAGGAATTTATTCGCGGCGACGTTCTTCGGGTTCATCTCGATGGTCCTCTTCCACGCCCATTCCGCCTTCTCGAACTTACCCTGCTTGTAATAGAGGGCTCCCAGCTCCAGGTAAGCATTGTCGTAAAAGGGATAGACCGCGAGCGTCTTCCTGAAGAAGGCTTGCGCCTCCTGGAACAATCCTTTCTTGAGATATATTTCGCCCATATTGAATAGCGAGGCCGGTTCAAGCGGATCGATGGCAAGGCACTTTCTGAACTCGTCCTCAGCGGCGCTTAAACGCCCGTCTTCGAAATAAGCCTGCCCCATGTTTATACGGGCAAAGGTCGAATGCGGCGAAGTCATGACCGCATTTGACCAGAAAGCAAGCCTGCCCCTGAAGTTATCCATATGGTTAAAAGCTATTGAGGCGAATCCGAAGATGATGAGGCCTGCGGCCGCTATCAGCGCGGCTCCCTTCGCCTTCTTCACAAGGTCAGTTTCGAGAACGAGTATAAAAAACCCTATCATCGGCACATAGACCCTGTGCTCGAGGAAGTCCGCGGATACCTTGTAGTTTACGCGCATGAGAGACGGAAGCATGAAGAGTATCGCCCAGGAGAGGCCGAAGATGATATAGTTGTACCGCCTATCGCTCGTTAAAAGGAGCGCGAGGAAGAGCGCTGCGGACGCTGCCACTCCGTACAGGAACGTAGTGTCCTGTATTATGGGGAATACGGAAAGGTTGAACGGGAAGAATATCTTGCCCGTGAACTGGATGGCTGCCGGCAGGTGCGCGATAAGGAGCGTCCACGCATCTATGACCGTGATATCCATGGAGTCGCGCACCGCCACCTGCCTGAATGAATACCATAAGCAGATGCACACAGCCCATCCCGCTGCCAGGACCATCACTTTACGGGATAATAACCTCTCTTTCGCCACGAGATACAAATAGACCAAAGAGACCGGTATGAGAACGAGGGCCGTCTCTTTCGTGAATATCGCCAGGAGAAACAGGACGAGGTGCCACGCATAATACGGGCCTCTTTCTGTCCTGAGCATTTCCATGAGCGATATGAATGATGCCAGGAGGAAGACCGCCATGAGCGTATCGTTCCTGCCCGGTATCCACGCCACGCCCTGGGAAAGCACCGGATGGACGGCAAATATCATGCCGAAGATGAAAGACCTTTTCCTGCCGTAGCCGAGCCGCGCCAGCAAGAGAAGGACGAGGCACGAGGCCGCTACGTGAAAGAGGATGTTCGTCACATGATAGAAGAATAGCGAAGTGCCGCCGATCTGCGCATCGAGGATGAGCGAGACTGTAAGGATGGGCCGGTAATACGGCAGGTAACTGTCGGCAAAGACCTTCTGCAGGAAGGCCTGGCCGATATTTGCCGCCTTGGACAAAAAGTCGTGATTGACGAGTATGAGCGCCGTATCGTCAAGATAAGTATATCCGAAGAAAAGCGATTTCGAATATAAAATGGCTATGACACCGGCGATCCAGGCATATGGTCGCCAGCCTTCAAGGAAGAGCCTGTTAGGCATATCAGCGCTCATTTCTCACCTATCGTCTTTAAAAAATCTTTCGGCGCTTCAACGCCGAGGCGCCGCAGCCAGGCGACATAATAACGCGCGGCCGCAAAGTCCTTCTTCTCGGCATAATATATAGCGAGGGTTTTTGCCGACTCAGCATTGTCGGCATTCTCCTCCAGTGACCTCTTCCACATCCTCTCAGCCTCTCCATACCTGCCGGCCTTGTAGTATAGCACGCCCAGCGACATGTAGGCCCAATCGTTATTCGGAATAAGCGCGAGAGTTTTTTGGAACTCCTTTTCCGCTTCCCTGACAGCGCCTTTCTTCAGGTATATGTGGCCCAGGTAATAATGGCCTGCGTACCTGGAAAAGAAATCCAGGCGCATGGCCTGGCGTATCTGAACCTCGGCCTCATCGAGCCTATCATGCTTGTAATAGACTTCGCCGAGCTTCAGGTGGGCAAAGGTCGATCTAGGCGACCCGCCGACAGCGTTTTCCCAGAACGCCTCCGCGTTGCGGAAGTTGTCGAGATAGATAAAGGCCTTGCCGAATAACAGGCACAATATCACGATCCCGGCAACGGCCAATATCTTCCTTTTGAAAGCGGAGCCGTTCTTCACAAGATCAAGCTCCATCAATATGATCATGAGCCCGATGATCGGAAGATAAAGCCTGTGCTCCAGCACATCGTTTATGACGGGCGCGTGAGACCGTATGAGCGGCGGCACCAGGAAAAACATGAGCCACGCCGCGCCGAAAAAGATCAGCCTGCGCGAGCCTTTCCTGCTGAATACGGCAAGCGCCGTGATCAGGGCTGCGGAGGCTATGCCGAAGACGCAGGGAGATTCCCGCATCGTCGGGAAGACGGACTGATGCACCGGAAGGACCGCCTTGCCGATAAGCTGCAATATTGCCGGAAGCTGCGGGATGATGAGGTTCCAGACATCGAAGAGCGTGACCGGGTCAGAGCCCCGCGTCACGAAATACCGCGGTATGAACCAAATAGCGCAGACAGTGATATGGCCGGCGGCAAGCATTAATAAATCAACCCTGGCCTTTTGACCCTTTTCCCTAAAAAGAAGAAGGTAGAGATAACACATCGCGACCAGGATAAGCGCGGACTCTTTTGTAAATACGGCAAGGAGCAGGAAGATGAGATGCCAGATATAGGCTTTTCGGCTTTCCGACGCGATAAATTTCAAAAAAGCGATGAACGACGCGATGGCAAAAGCGGCCAGCATAGAATCATTCCTGCCCGGCACCCATGCCACCGCCTGCGTAAGCGCCGGATGGACTGCGAAAACCATTGCGAAGAATAAGGCGACCCCTTTCCTGCAGCCGAGTTGGACAAATAGCCCAAAGACCAGGGACGAGACGGCCAGATGGATCGCGACGTTGGTGAGATGATAAATGAAAGGAAAAATCCCGCCGACCTGGGCATCAAGAATAAATGAGACGATGAGCAGCGGCCTATAGTATGGCGTAGCGAGGATCTTGGGGTAGACCTTCATGCAGAAGGCCTGAAAGATATTGGATATATTACTGAGGAAAGCCCCGTTCTGGACGATCAGTTCCTGGTCGTCGAAGTAACAGAAATCGAAGAATATGGACTTGAAATAGAGAAGCGCCCCCACGCCGATTATCCAGGCATACGGACGCCATTGCTCCAAAAAAATCTCCTGAAAACGGGAGCCTCTGTCGAGTGTTTGCATGATATGCCGTTAAGATGGTCCTACTACGCTGCTAATCTCAAACCCGACGGAGCTTCGTAGAGACCTATTGCTACGAAGCTTCATTACGGTCTGACTGCTGTAGCGAAGTAGAATGGTCGGGGCGGACGGATTTGAACCGTCGACCTCTTGGTCCCGAACCAAGCGCGCTAGCCAGCTGCGCTACGCCCCGTAATTAACTCCGCCCTTCATTCGAAGGGCGGAGTTAACATAATATAGCATATCAGAGGAGAGAGATAAAGAGGTTTTGTTGCAGGATCCCTATCCTAACAGATCTGGTCCTCAAAGAAAAATTCCGGATCGGTCAGTATGGGGGCATACCCTTCTGGGCACGGCACCGGGAATGAGATGGTCTCATAAGCGCCTACGAGCGCCCTGAAGGCCGTCATCCCTACGCCTTTAATCGCTCCCCACGTAAAAGCCGCCATCGGCCCATCAGTGATATTTGTCTTGCTGATCTGGTTGGGGATCTCCAGCGGAAATGTGAGCAGATTGCAGACGCCGCGGCCGAGCTTCTTCCACGCGTTATTATTGCACAGCCCTTCTGCCGCAGTCGTGCTGCAAGGCTGCGGTTTGCCTACTGCATGAACCTTGCCGCATGCGCACGCCGCAAAAGATATTGGCGACGCAACACACAGAATAAACGCGAATACCAGCACCAACGCCAACGCCTTCCTCACTGCCATCGCACCCTCCTTTTTTGGATCAAAACCGTACCGGTTCATCTGCCAACGCGGATAAATATACCATGAAGACGATGCCATTTCAAACGAATTAATCTTGAAGGCTACCAAATTTTCGTAGGAAATTTGGTGCCTAATCCTGTTGATACCCTCTGAAGGCTAAAAACCTCTGGATCTCAAAAAATCTTCGGTTATGCCGGGGCGGGCTGCCGCATTCAATTTGGCTATGTATTTCCCGATAATGTCGAATTCTATATTTACGCTGCTGCCGGACTTCTTGGACCCCAGAGTCGTCTCTTTCAGGGTGTGCGGTATGAGATAAACCGAGAACGCCTTCTCGAGCGCCTCTCCGGCCGTGAGACTGACGCCGTCGATAGCCACAGAACCCTTTTCGACCACAAGATGGTCAAACCCGCCGGGAATGGCTATTCTCATCATGAAGTCATCGAGCTTCTTTTCGATCCTTTGCACTGTCCCGACACAATCGACGTGGCCCAGCACGAAATGTCCGTCAAGTCCGCCGCCTGCCCTGAGAGAGCTTTCGAGATTGACCGCGCTGCCGCTACGCAGGTCCGCCAGCGTCGTCCTGCGGACGGTCTCCGCCATGACGTCGAAACATAGCGCTCCGCCCGCCTTCTGCGTCACCGTAAGGCATGCGCCGTTCACGCATATACTGTCACCGATGCCGGCGGCGCTGGAGACGCTTGAACACGACACCTCCAGCTTATAGATATCGCCGGCTGCTTCGATCCGGCGCACAGCGCCGATTTCATTAACTATGCCGGTAAACATTATTTCACCTTCGCCTCTATCATTATATCTTTCGAAAATCTCTTAACGCTTATTATTCCGAGGTCTAAAGCGTCCTTTACCCTGCCTATACCGCGCCCCTCCACGGATGTGACGGCGTTCCTGCCCCCTATTATTTTCGGCGCCATGAAGAACAGTAGTCTGTCGACCAGTTTTTCCTCGAGAAGGGCCGCGACCAGTTCGCCGCCTCCCTCGACCAGGAGATCGATCATATTCATGCTGCCTAGCCTCTTAAGCAGGTCTTTCAGATCGACCCGGCCGCCCTTTAAACCGGTAAAGATGATCGTCGCGCCCTTCGACACGAATGCGCCGGCTTTACGGCTTGAGGCGAGTCTCGTCGTCGCTATGATGACGGGCGATACCTTTGTACTCGAGAAGACCTTGGCTGTAAGAGGCGTTCTGAGGCGGCTGTCGATGATCACGCGCGCAGGCTGTTTCGGCCCCGCCACCCTTGACAAAAGCATGGGATCATCTCTGATAATGGTATTGACGCCGACCATCACGGCGTCAGCCTTACGGCGCAGTTTCTGCACGTACGCTCTCGAGTCGTCCGACGTTATCCATCGCGAATCGCCTGACCTCGTGGCGATCTTCCCGTCCAGCGATTCGGCTATCTTCACCGTGACATACGGCATCTTTGTCTTCATGAATTTTATGAACGGCCTGTTCAAGCCGGACGCTTCTTCTTCCAGGACGCCTATGGTCGTATTTATCCCGTGACGTTTCAGTTTTTTCATGCTGCGGCCGTTCGTGATAGGGTTCGGGTCTTTCATCGCCGCGACCACTCGGGTTATTCCGCGGGCTATTATAGCGTCAGTGCACGGCGGCGTCCTGCCGTAATGATTGCACGGCTCAAGCGTCACATAGAGCGCCGCTCCTCTGGCAGAAGCTCCGGCGGCGCGCAATGCGACGGCCTCGGCATGCGGAAGCCCGCATCTCTTATGGTAGCCTGAACCGACGACTCTGCCGTTCTTCACGACCACAGCGCCGACTGCCGGATTGGGGTTCGTCAGCCCCTCGGCCTTCTTCGCCAGCCCGAGCGCGAGCCGCATATATTTCTCATCGGTATTCATGCCGTATCTTTTCAGATTCTTCGCGCAAGCCATCGACAATATCATAAGGCACCCTGACGCCGCCGAGGAGGACCCTGCCCTTGCCGAGCCCGTGGCAGTCAGAGCCGCCGGTCATCAGCAGCCCCTTCTCTTTCGCAAGCGTTTCATAATGCTTCGTGACGCCGGGTTTGTGGTCGGTGTGGTAGACCTCTATGCCGCGCAATCCGTACTCTATGAGTTCGGGTATGCATTCGTCCTTATCCGTCACGTTCGGGTGTGCCATGACCGGCACGCCGCCTATCTTCAATAACGTCTCTATCGCCTCTTTCGGCGTGAACTTGATATTCGCCGCATAGCAGGGCTTGTTGAACCCTATATATTTGTCGAAAGCGTCCTTGAACGTCGCCACCTTGCCGGTCTTCAGCATCGCCTGCGCTAGGTGGAGCCTTCCGACTGTGCCTTTTCCGGCCAATGCGAAGACATCCTCCGACTTTACAGCTATACCCTCGGCATTCAGTTTCTCGACCATCCTGTGAATGCGCTCGATCCTCGCCTTCTGGATCTCCCTCAGCTTCTCCCCGAACCACGCCGTTTCATAATCCATGAAGTATCCGAGAATATGGATCTCGGCGTCGGCTTTTTCGATGGTGAGTTCTATGCCCGGGATTATCTCGACACCCATCTCCCTGCCGAGCTTCGTGCACGGGACGATGCCGTCTACAGAGTCGTGGTCGCATATCGCTATTGCGGCAAGTCCTTTGTCACGGGCGCAGGAGACGACCTCTTCGGGTGAGAAGGTCGAGTCCGAATAGAACGTGTGGACATGCAGGTCTGCAAATTTCATCGATTGATCTTGCCCTTGACCTTGTTTATCTTGTCGAGGACGCCGTTGACGAACGAGCCTGAGTCCTTGTCGCCGTACTTCTTGGCGAGGTCTATCGCCTCGTTCATGGCGACCTTCGGCGGGATATCTTCCGAGAAGATCAGTTCGTAAGTCGCGGCCCTTAGGATGTTCCTGTCGATGACCGCCATCCTGCCGAGCTCCCAGTTAGTGGCGTGGGCGGTGATCATCTTGTCTATCTCGGCCTTATTGGCGCAGAAGCCGCGGACGAGGGCTTCTGCGAAATACCTGACCTCCGGCTTCACCTCATCCTGGCTGAGCCAGAAGTTATCGATGCATTTTTCCGGAGGCTCTTTAGTGATGTCGATCGCGTAGAGGATCTTGAGCGCCGCCTCCCGCGCCTGTGTTCTCTTTCTCATATCATCTCCTCATCGAAATTTTTACGAATCTACTCTTAGGCGGGACCCTGTGACCCGCCTACGCTTGCCGTTCGCTCAGATTAGGCATCTTCGCTCACTGTTGTAAAATTTCGATAGCCGCTGAACCCGGACCACGGTCGAACTGTTGACAGGTTTCAGCGGCTTTGCTGTATCGCCATAAGGTATCGAAATTTCACGAAAGGGCGGATTCCAGTTACTAGTGCAACAACTTGACGAACGCTTCGTGCGGCGTTGAAAATTCTAAGACTT